>JAABUK010001902.1_pt1 | contig 38693 bp, 28 predicted proteins | sample 5559141 | NCBI WGS metagenome assembly JAABUK01 (sample SAMN10711869, study PRJNA513367) | rock metagenome | isolation source: Antarctica rocks | place: Antarctica: Victoria Land, Pudding Butte nord | collected 2016-01-03 | reverse complement strand
CCCACCCTACAAATATCACTTATGCTAGTTTGTTAGAGAAATGTGAAGATGTACGACAGGACCCAGCAGGCCCCGAGCACGATCCCCGCCCGATCCAGGCTGTCCCGGCGCCACGGACGACGCCCGGAGACGGCCACCGCCAGCCAGGCGCCGGCCACCGCGCCTCCGGCGTTCCTCGGGGCGAACGGGAGCCACCAGAGCGGGAAGTCGATCAGGGATCCGTTCGCCTCGGGGTCCAACCCGAGCGCGGCCTCGACCACCAGGACCAGCGACGCGGCGGCGCAGGCCGCCAGCCCCGGGGCCCGGCCCCGCATCCGCCACGTCAGCCGGGGCCGTCGCCACTGGAGGGCCGTCAGGGCGATCGTCAGGCTCCCCAGGATCGGCGCCAGCCCCATCGAAGCCGTCCCGGCCGCCCCCCGCCAGAAGTCGAAGAAGCCCTCGTACGGCATGGGGTACGATCGGAAGGTCTTCTCCAGGATCTGGCGAGACGCGGGACATACCGCCGCGAAGGCGACGATCAGGATCATCGCGTCCAGGAGCGTGAACTGTCGCCTCGGCCTCGGCGCCATCGCGGTCTCTCCCCGTCGGGTCCGTTTCGGATCAATAACGACCCCAGACCCATCCTTCCCAGGTCGCGAACGGTCCCGCTTGCGTCCAGTAGGAGACGACCTGGAGCAGGCCGACCGCGATCCAGCCGAACCCCACGATCACCCCGGCCCGATCGGCCCAGCCGGACGGCCTCCGCCATCGTCGGGCCAGGGCGAGGCCCGCCCACGCCAGGAGGACCGCCGGCCCAACGCGCCGGCCCAACCTCGGGAGGACGTGGATGGCGAAAAGATCGAGTTGCAAGGCGAGCGGTCGTCCGTCGAGACCCTCGACGACCTTGGGTCTTGGTCGATAGGACCCGTCCGAGATGTCGTAGACCGGCCAACCCCCGGCCCAGGCCGCGGCGAGGTGCCATCCCAGGAAGCCGGCCGCCACGACGGTGGCCGCCGCGCACGCCACCAGGCCCGGCCTCCGGGCGATCGCCCCGATTCCCCGCCAATCGGACCACAGGAGCGCCGGCGAGTAAGCCGCCAGCACCAGGGACGCCGCCGTCGCCAGGCTCCCCGGGGACCATCCCGGATACTCCGGTATGAGCGCACGGATACCTGGCCCGGAGAGGTCGCCGAATTGCCTGATCGTGCCGAAGTGATATCGCAATCCCGCCAGGCCCACGGCCGTGGCCGCCAGGAGGGCCATCGCGTCGGCCAGCCGGAACTTCGCGGGGGCATCGTCGATCGTCATGAGTTTTACGATACGGGCGATCGGCCGACCGGGCAAGCGGCTCGGACCCGGCCGGGTGAGGGCCTTGGATCAGCGGGGGGACGCCCCCCCACGAAATGGCAAATACGAAATTATGAAAACATAATGAATCAATATTGCGAATCCAACTGCCCGGCGATGACCTCGATCGGGTGGAGGGCGTCGATCCCGGCCAGGCCGTGGACCTGGCTCCGGCACGAGAAGCCGGGGGCGACCAGGCGGGCGCCGGGTTCGGCCCGGGCGGCGGGCAGGAGGATCCGCTCGGCCAGGGCGGTGCTGATCTCGTAATGCCCCAGCTCGTAGCCGAATGACCCGGCCATCCCGCAGCAGCCGGAATCCAGCTCTTTGACATCCAGGTTTTCGATCCGTTTCAGGGCGGCGACGGTCCCCGCGGTGCCCACCAGCGCCTTCTGCTGGCAATGGCCGTGGAGCAGGACCCGGCCCGACATCGGGCGGAGCGGCAATTCCGGCATGGCGTCGCGGTCGGCGACGAAGGCGTCGACCAGCCTCGCGGCCGAGGCGACGAGGTCGGCGTCGGGGCCGATGCGGAAGTCGCGGTACTCGTCGACCAGGGTCAGCAGGCAGCTCGGCTCGCACCCCAGGATCGGGACGCCCCGGCGGGCGGACTCGACCAGTCGGGCGACGTTCCCCCGGGCCAGGTCGCGGGCGAGCCCGAGCAGGCCCTTGGAGATCGCCGGCCGGCCGCAGCAGGGGAGGCCCGCCAGCTCGACCCGGTACCCCCCCGCCTCCAGGACCCGGACCGCCGACCGGCCGACCTCGGGCGCGTTGTACGTCGTGAAGCAGTCGTCCAGGAGGATCACCGACCCCCGCGACCCGGCCCGGGCGTCGGGCGTGTGCTTGCGGAACCACCGGTGGAGCGACCCGGCGGCGAACGTCGGCAGGGTCCGCCTCCGGTCGATCCCGGCGAGCTTCTCCAGGGCCCACTTGAAGGCCGGGTTTTTCAGGGTCGCGTTGGCCAGCGGGGCCGTCGCCGACCCGACCCGGTTGAGGTGGTGGATGTGGCCCATCAGGAGCGAGCCGAACGGGATTGGCTTATTCTTGTACTTCTGGTAGAGGTATTCGCTCTTGAGCTTGGACATATCGACGTTCGACGGGCATTCCGTCTTGCACGCCTTGCACTGGAGGCAGAGGTCGAGCGACTCGTCGAGGGCCCTGCTGTCGAGGCCGTCGGCGGGGAGTTCGCCGGCCATGACCAGCCGGAGGGTGTTGGCCCGGGCCCGGGTGGTGTGCCGCTCGTCGAGGGTGACCATGTAGCTCGGGCACATGGTCCCGCCGCCGTTCTTCCGGCAGGCGCCGACGCCGGAGCACATCTCGACGGCCCGGGCGAAGCCGCCCTGGGCGGAGAAGTCGAGGGCGGTGTCCTCGGGCTCCCGGGCGTGGTAGTCGGGGCCGATCCGGAGGAGGGAGCCGGGGTCGGGCGAGGCGACCACCTTGCCGGGGTTCATCCGGCCGCCGGGGTCGAAGGCCCGCTTGACCTCGCCGAACGCGGCATAGACCTCGGGGCCGAACAGCTTGGCATTCCAGCCGCTCCGGGCCAGGCCATCGCCGTGCTCGCCGCTCATCGAGCCGCCGAACTCGACGACCAGGTCGGACACCTCCCGGGAGATCGACCGGAGCTTATCGACACCTTCCGACGTCTTGACGTTGATGACGGGCCGGATGTGGAGGCAGCCGACGTCGGCGTGGCCGTAGCAGGCGCCGACGGTCCCGTGGCGGTCGAGGATGGCGGCGAACCGGTCGTAGAAGGCGGGGAGGCGGTCGGGGCTGACGGCGGTGTCCTCGACGAAGGCGACGGGCTTGGCGTCGCCGACCATCCCCATCAGGAGCGAGACGCCGGCCTTGCGGATCTTCCAGAAGTCGTCCTTGGCCGACTCGGTGAGGCTCTGGCGGACGCCCAGGACGCCGGGGGTCCCCCGGAACCGTCGGGCGAGGTCGGAGGCGCGGTCGGCCAGTTCGGCGGCCGAGTCGGCGTAGAACTGGGCGGCCAGGACGGCGGCGGGCCGGCCCTCGGCGAAGCTGAGGCTCCGGGCGTAGTCGGGGTTGCCGGCGGCCAGGTCGAGCATCATCCGGTCGACCATCTCGACCGCCGCCGGTCCGGTGGCGATGATCTCGGCCAGGCGGTCGAGCGCCGCGGGGATGGTGGCGAAGGAGAGGATGACCAGCCCCTGGGCGGCGGGGATCGGGACGACGTTGACCTCGGCCCCGGCGATCGTGGCCAGGGTCCCCTCGGACCCGACGATCAGCCGGGCCAGGTTGAAGGCCCAGGGGCCGTCGACCCAGCCCGGGGCCCGGACCGGGAGGCCGGGGACCAGCTCGTCGAGGTTGTAGCCGCTGACCCGGCGGAGGATCCGGGGGAACCGGGCGACGATCGCGTCGCGGTGGCGGTCGACGGTGTCGCGGACGGCGGCGTGGATCCGGCCGACCCGGTCGGGCCGTCGGCAGGTCGCATCCAGGTTCTCGGGCGCGACGGGGCCGAAGGCGGCGTGCGACCCGTCGTCGAGGACGACGTCGAGCGACCGGACGTGGTCGACGGTCTTGCCGTAGCGGAGCGACCGGGCGCCTGCGGAGTTGTTGCCGATCATCCCGCCCAGGGTGGCGCGGTCGCCGGTGGAGACGTCGGGGCCGAACATCAGGCCGAGCGGGCGGAGGTGGGCGTTGAGGCGGTCGAGGACGACGCCCGGCTCGACCCGGACGGTCATCCGGTCGCGGTCGACGATCCCGATCCGGTTGAGGTGCTTGGAGAGGTCGAGGACCAGGCCCTCGCCGACGGTCTGGCCCGACAGGCTGGTGGCGGCCCCCCGGGGGACGATCGGGACGCCCTCCTCGGCGGCGATCCGGACGGCGGCGGCCAGGTCGTCGACGGTCCGGGGCAGGGCGACGCCGATGGGCTCGACCTGGTACAGGCTGGCGTCGGTGGCGTAGAGCCATCGGCCCGCCCGGTCGGAGCGGACCTCGGCCGTGGTCTCGCGGCGGAGGCGGTCGTGGAGCCGCGACGGGGGATCGGTCGTGATGGGCATCGTCTGGGTGGCTCGCGGGCCTTCGTGGCTTCGGGCGGCGATCCGCCGGGACGGGTCCCTCGACGTCCCCCCCGGCGGTCATTCTATGCCGGGATCCGGCCGGTCGGCCACGCCATTCGCGACGCCCCGGCCGCCCGGATCGGTCGACGGGGGCGGGCGCTTGACTTGGAGGGCGGGGCGGCTTAGCCTCGATCGGGTCGAATTTCCCGAAGGGCGACGTCCCGCCCGGACCCGGCTCCGCAAGCCACCCCAGCCACCGAGACGGCCGCATGATCGTCCAGAAGCTGAGCGAGATCCAGCATCGGTTCCGATGGCTCCCCGAGCGCGAGCTCCGCGAGCTGTCGGTGGCGACCGGGACGCCGCTGCACCGGCTCCACGAGGTCGCCAGCTTCTTCCCGCACTACCGGCTCAAGCCGGGCCCGACGGTCTCGATCCGGGTCTGCCGCGACATGGCGTGCCACCTCCGGGGCGCCCCGGCCCTGGAGCAGGCGATGCGGCGGTTCGCCGACGAGGTCGGCGGCGGCGAGGGACAGGTCCAGATCGAGGGCGTCTCCTGCCTGGGCCAGTGCGACAGCACGCCGGCCCTGGCGATCAACGACATGTGCCACTGGGGGATCACCGCCGCCGAGGCCCGGGTGCTCGCCCGGCAGGCCCTGGACAACAAGCCGATCCACCAGCAGGAGGCCGACCGATCGCCCCTGGGATGGCGGATCGACATCTACGACGGCCGGCCGCGGTACGAGGCCGTCCGGTCCCTGGTCAAGGACGTCGACAACGGGCCGTCGCTCGAATCCCGCCGCGACCAGGTGATCGAGGCCCTGAAGGTCTCCAACCTCCGGGGGATGGGCGGCGCCGGGTTCCCGACCCACCTGAAATGGGGGAGCGTCCGGTCGCAGCCGGGCGCCGAGAAGTACGTCGTCTGCAACGGCGACGAGAGCGAGCCCGGGACCTTCAAGGACCGCGAGCTGCTCCGCCGGACCCCCCACCTGCTGGTCGAGGGGATGATCCTGGCCGGGCTCGTCTCCGGCGCGACCCGGGGGTTCATCTACGTCCGCCACGAGTACGAGCAGGAGATCGAGGTCGTCAAGGAGGCGATCCACGCGGCCTATCGCGCGGGCGTCTGCGGCGACCGGATCCTGGGCTCGAACCTGTCGTTCGCCCTGGAGGTCTTCGTCAGCCCCGGCGGCTACATCTGCGGCGAGGAGACGGCGCTGCTGGAGGCGATGGAGGACCGCCGGGGCGAGCCCCGGAACAAGCCCCCCTTCCCCACCGTCGCCGGGCTCTACGGCAAGCCGACGGTGATCAACAACGTCGAGACCCTCTGCTGGACCCCCGGGATCGCCATGAAGGGCGGCGAGTGGTACCGCGACGGCGGCGTCCGGGGCGCCATCGGCCTCCGATTCGTCTCGATCAGCGGCGACGTCAACGAGCCGGGCGTCTTCGAGGTCCCCTTCGGCCAGACCGTCCGCGAGCTGGTCTTCGGCTCCGCCGGCGGGATGATCGGCGGCCAGAAGCTCAAGGCCATCGCCACCTCCGGCCCCTCCGGCGGCTTCCTCCCGGCCACCCTCCGGCTCGCCTCGCTCGACTCCGACCGGTCGAGGAAATGGGCCGCCGCCCACTTCGCCCCCGGCTCCACGACCTACGATATCCTCGACCTCCCGCTCGACCTGACGACCCTGGGCGACGTCGACAACATGCTCGGCGCCGCGTTCGTCGCCATCGGCTCCGACGCCTGCATGGTCGACTTCGCCCTGAACTGCGTCCGGTTCTACCGCAACGAGTCGTGCGGCAAGTGCGTCCCCTGCCGGGTCGGCTCGCAGAAGCTGGTCGACATCCTGGCCGACATCACCCGGGGGAAGTTCGCCACCAACGACCTCGCCGTCGTCAACGAGCTGGCCCGGGCGATGTCGCTGGCCTCGATCTGCGGCCTCGGCCAGATCGCCGCCAACCCGATGACCACGCTCATCAAGCACTTCCCCGAGGAGCTCGAAGAACACCTGACGCATCGCCGATGCCCGGCCGGGGTCTGCTTTCGCGACTGACGCGACTAAATTTCGGCGGGATTCACGATAGTATTAACGAAGGCCGGACGCGGACGCAGGGTGAGCCCACGTGACCCGATCTCGGTCCTGGACGGGGACGACGAAGATATGATGACCCAGACCGCCGCGAAAGTCATGGTCAAGGTGACGATCGACGATCGGGAGGTCGAGGTCCCCTCCGGGACCACGATCTTCGACGCGGCCCAGAAGCTCGGGATCAAGATCCCGGTCCTCTGCCACCGCGAGTACATGACGCCCGTGGCCGTCTGCCGCGTCTGCGCCGTCGACGTCGGCGAGCGGGTCCTGGCGCCGGCGTGCTACCGCCAGATCACGCCGGACATGAAAGACCGGAAGATCTACACCTCCGAGAAGAGTGGGAAGGTCCATGACGCGGTCGCGACCCTGACCGAATTGCTGATGGCCGACCACCCCTCGCCCTGCGCCAAGCACCGCGAGCACGGCGACTGCGAGCTGGAGGTGATGGCCGACCGGTTCGGCGTGAAGAAGTCGCGGTTCTCGCGGGCCAAGCCCCGCCCCCGCGACGACTCGTCGGTGGTCATCGCCGTCGACCACGACGCCTGCATCCTCTGCGACCGGTGCGTCCGCGGGTGCAACGATATCCGCAATAATCAGGTGATCGGCCGGATGGGCAAGGGGTTCACCGCCCGGATCGCCTTCGACCTCGACACGCCGATGGGCAACTCGACGTGCGTCTCGTGCGGCGAGTGCATGATCTCCTGCCCCACCGGGGCCCTGACCAACCGGACCAGCGTCACCCAGCCCCCGCCCAAGGGCGCCGGGGTCGTCCCGCCCGAGGAACTGGTCAAGCTCCCGCTCTTCGCCGGGATCTCGCACGCCTTCCTCCGGTTCAACGAGAACGCCGTGGTCCGCCGGAAATTCCGGGCGGGCGAGGTGATCTGCCGCGAGGGCGACTTCGGCTCGACCGCCTTCTTCATCGAGCGGGGCAAGGTCGACATCTACCTCAGCTCGTCGTTCAACCACGCCAAGACCCGGGGCGGCGACGGCCGGGGCGGCCTGTTCGGCCTGGTCCACCGCCTGACCACCGTCTTCGAGAGCCGCGACGCCGACCCCCGCCACGACGGCCGGAAGGAGCGGATCGAGAGTTCCAATCAATATATCCACATCGGCGAGAGCGTCGCGCTGAAGTACTCCGACCCGATCGCCGCGCTGGAGGCCGGCGACATCTTCGGCGAGATGACGTGCATGAACTCCTACCCCCGGTCGGCCACCGTCCGGGCCGCCGAGGACGTCACCGTCCTGGAGATGGGCCGCAACGTCCTGTACATCCTCCAGCGGAGCAAGAGCTCCAAGGCGATCATCGACGAGGGATACCGCCGGAAGGCGATCGACAACCACCTCCGGAGCGTCCCGATCTTCGCCTCGCTGGCGCGCGACGAGGTCGAGTTCAAGCGCCTGGTCGACCTGCTCCGCGACCGGGTCACCCTGGAGCGGAAGAACAACGGCGAGCTGATCTTCGAGCAGAACGACCCGGCCGACGCCTTCTATCTGATCCGGACCGGGTTCGTGAAGGTGGCGCAGAGCCACATGGGGTCCGAGCACGTCCTGAACTACCTGGGGCCGGGCGGCTTCTTCGGCGAGATCGGCCTGCTGTCCGACCTGCCCGAGGTCCAGGCCCACGGCGTCAACGCGGCCCGGCGGAACGCCACCTGCTCGTCGCTGGACCACGTCGACCTGGTGAAGATCTCCGCCGATGCGTTCCAGGAGGTCCTCCGCGAGTTCCCCGACGTCCGCCGCCAGATCATCGACAGCGCCATCGACCGGCTCCGCGAGAACGCGGCCACGCTCAACCAGATCGAGAACCTGCCGCTGGCCGACTTCCTCAGCCAGGGCCTGATGAACGCCCAGAGCCTCCTGGTCCTCGACCTGGAGAAGTGCACCCGCTGCGACGAGTGCACCAAGGCCTGCGCCGACACCCACGACGGCGTCACCCGCCTGATCCGCGAGGGGCTCCGGTTCGACAAGTTCCTGGTCGCCAGCTCGTGCCGGTCGTGCCTCGACCCGTACTGCATGGTCGGCTGCCCGGTCAACTCGATCCGGCGGCTGCAATCGCGCGAGATCATCATCGAGGACTGGTGCATCGGCTGCGGCAAGTGCGCCGAGAATTGCCCGTACGGCAACATCAACATGCACTCGCTGCCCGAGAAGAAGGTGGCCGACCCGGCCCACCCCGGCCAGAAGATCGCCGTGGTCCAGCAGAAGGCCACGATGTGCGACCTCTGCCGCGACGTCGACGGCCAGCCGAGCTGCGTCTACGCCTGCCCCCACGACGCCGCTCACCGGATGTCCGGGGCCGAGCTGCTCGAGGAGGTCCGCCTGGCCAAGCTCTGATCGGATCCGGATCTTTCATTCCTTGATCTTCTTGATCCGTTCGAACACGAGGAGCGAAAGGAGAAAGAGTCGGGTCGCCGGGTCGCGACGGATCGCCGCCCAGTCGGCCGTCGCAGCCTCGGCCCGGTCGATCAAAGCATTGACGTCATCGGGCATGAAAGTGGCGGAGACATCATAGTCGGCCTTATGCCTGAATCCCTGGAGGTCTACGAACGCCGCGGCGATCTTACTCAACGGCTTCGGGACGCCCGAAAGGATTTTCTCCATCTTGGCCGGGAGTGTCCCTCCGGCGAACGAACTCGAAGCCTGCGCCATCTCCCCATGGACGAATGCCCTCGCCAGGATCGCCCGCGTTGCCCGATCACCCCGGGCTGGCCCGAGGAGGAATCGGCAAGCCTCGTCGATCAGGAAGTGGAACAACGCATAATAGGTCGCCGAGGCGGCCCGACGGAGGTCGGCCTGTTGAGTGCCGGGAGAGCCCCTGTTCGCCAGATGACGGGCCTGTTCGATCAACTGCCGGTGGAGGGGACCGGGACGACTCATGAGGCGTCCCGCCGCTGCCTGGCGAACTCGGTTTCCGTGCGGTACCAGATGAAAGGATGGAGCGTGATCCCTTCTGTCCTCAATGTGTCGCGGATCGCCCGGTGGATCGGCTCCAATGCGGCCCACTTCCGTTGCTCCTCGGGCGCCCGATCGTCGAGGATGACCCAGATTTGAAGCGCCTCCCTGCCGAATTGGTCGAGGTCGGGTTCGACCCGGATGGCGACGACCTTCGGTGCCTCGGGCAGGGGGAGGTGGCGAGGGTCGAGGATCTCGTCGATGGTCCCCTCGACGTCGACCTCGAACACCTTCCATCGCCGGTCCGCCTGGCCTTTCCGGAGCCTCGACACGAAGGCTTCCGCCTCGTCGCGATCGTCCCAGAGGTGTAAGAAAGCCTGATCGGTGATCCGACCGTCCGGCCACCGGACTTTGCGATGATCCCGGCCCCTTCCGGGATCGAAGAGGTTTTCCTCGATGATCCGGTCGCGGATCTCCGCGAACTCGGAATCCGTCGCCATGCCCGAAAAATGATTTACATAATAGCGATTCATGGTATGATTTCAACCGGCCTTCGACCGCCGCCATCCCTCCCGAGGAACGGTCGCCTCGCCCTGATTGTCCTCCTTCCGGGAGGCTCCGGCAAGCAACCGCCCTTGTGGGATCGTCTCCGGGGATGGTACGAAGGTCGAGACGGATCGGGCCGGGCGGCGACGCCCGGCCCTGGGGAGGGAGCGGATCTCACCGATCGATGGGGCAGGGATGATGGCCGATGCGGGGCGGGGCTCGGACGGGGCGGCGGGCGACCTGATCGGGGGCGATCCGGGGTGGTCGGGCGTCGGCGCCCGGCAATGGAACCTCCCGCCGGCGATCCTGGCCGAGCAGGCCGTCCGGCGGGGCGAGGGGACGTTCGCCGACTCGGGCGCCCTGGTCTTCCTCACCGGGCCGTACACCGGGCGGTCGCCGGAGGACCGGTTCATCGTCCGCGAGCCGTCGGTCGAGGCCGAGGTCGACTGGGGGAAGGTCAACCGGCCCTTCGAACCGTCGCGGTTCGACGCCCTCTGCGACCGGGTCCGCGACCACCTCCGCGGCCGGGAGGTCTGGGTCCAGGATGCCTTCGCCGGGGCCGACCCCGCCCACCGCATGCCGATCCGGGTCGTCTGCGAGCGGGCCTATCACGCCCTGTTCGCCCGCCAGATGTTCGTCCGGGCCTCGGACGAGGAGCGGGCGCGGCACCGGCCCGAATTCACCGTCGTCGCCGCCCCCGACTTCCGGGCCGACCCGGCCCGGGACGGGACGCGGAGCGAGGTCTTCATCCTCCTCAACTTCGCCCGGCGGCTGATCCTGATCGGCGGGACGCTCTACGCGGGCGAGATCAAGAAGTCGGTGTTCTCTGCGTTGAACACGCTATTGCCCCGCGACGGGGTCCTGCCGATGCACTGCTCGGCGAACGTCGGCCGGGGCGGCGACGTCGCGCTGTTCTTCGGGCTGTCGGGGACCGGCAAGACCACGCTCTCGGCCGACCCGAGGCGCGGCCTGATCGGCGACGACGAGCACGGCTGGTCGGACGAGGGCATCTTCAACTTCGAGGGCGGCTGCTACGCCAAGTGCATCCGCCTCGACCGGCGCGAGGAGCCGGAGATCTTCGGGGCGATCCGGTTCGGGACCGTCCTGGAGAACGTCGTGGTCGACCCCGCGTCGAGGGTGCCCGACTTCGACGACGCCAGCCTGACCGAGAACACCCGGGCCGCGTACCCGATCGACGCCATCCCCAATCACGTCCCGTCCGGCCGGGGCGGGCATCCCAGACATCTCGTCTTCCTGACCTGCGACGCCTTCGGCGTCCTCCCGCCGCTGTCGCGACTGACCCCCGACCAGGCGATGTACCACTTCCTGTCGGGCTACACGGCCAAGGTCGCCGGGACCGAGCGCGGGCTGGGCGCCGACCCGTCGGCCGTCTTCAGCGCCTGCTTCGGGGCCCCGTTCATGACCCTCCCGCCGGCCCGATACGCCGACCTCCTCGGCTCCCGGCTCCGCCGCCATCGGGCCGAGGTCTGGCTGCTCAACACGGGATGGACCGGCGGCGGGCCCGGCCGGGGTCGGCGGATCGGGCTGCCGCACACGAGGGCCCTGGTCGACGCCATCATGGGCGGGACGCTCGCGGGGGGCCCCCAAGCCGTCGACCCGGTCTTCGGCCTCGAACGCCCGACCTCGTGCCCCGGGGTCCCGCCCGAGCTCCTCGACCCCCGGGCCGCCTGGGACGACCCCGCGGCCTACGACTCCGAGGCCGATCGCCTGGCCGGACGGTTCCGCGAGAACTTCGCCCGGTTCGCGGGCGTGGACGGGGCGATCCGGGGGGCGGGGCCGCATCAGAGATCGTAGAGGACCTGGATCGTCGTCCCGGATGCGGGCCGTCCGAAGAGTTCCCAGGCGTTGCCGCCCCAAAGGAACAGCTCGACCCACCGGACCGGCCTGCCGCCGGGCTCGGGCCAGCCGGAGCTCCCCGGGGCGAAGGCCTCGTGCTCGACCTCGCCGATCCAAACCCGGAGCTTCTTGCCGCGCCGGCGATCGGCGACCTCGCCCCGGATGGTCGCCCGCCCCGTAGTCGGCGATGATATGGACCAGCATCGACGCGGCCTCCCGATCGGCCGGGCGAACTGCCCGGGGACCTCGCGACCGGGTCGCACATCCCGAGCCGACCTCCGATCAGGAGACGATCACGCCCAGCAAGGTCTGGTCGTCGGCGGGGGGGACGCCCGCGGTGAAGGCGTTGACCTCGTCGACCACGTCCCGGACCATGACGGCGGCGTCGCCGCCGCACCGGCGGAGGACCTCGTCGAGCCGGTCGACGCCGAACATCCGGCCGTCGGCGGCGACGGCCTCGGTGATCCCGTCGGTGTAGAAGGCCAGGCGGTCGCCGGGCCGGAGGGCCAGGGTGACATCCTCGTAGACCTCGTCGGCGAACAGGCCGAGCGGGAGCCGACGGGCCCCATCGAGCGACTCGATGTCGGGCTCGCCGCGCCGCTTGAGCCGGGGCGGATTGTGGCCGGCGCTGGAGTAGCTCAGGCGGCGGGTGGCCGGGTCGTAGATCCCGTAGAAGGCGGTGACGAACGCCTCGTTGTCGGCGGTGTAGAGGGTCGAGAGCTGGTGATTGACCCGGTTGAGCAGGGCGCTGGGGGGATCGTGTGGGCCGGGGAATCCGTGGGCCAGGCTGTGGGTGACGGCCATCAGGACCGCGGCCGGGGTCCCGTGCCCGCTGACGTCGGCGATCAGGAGGCCCCACTTGCCGTCGGGGAGCGGGAAGAAGTCGTAGTAATCGCCGCCGGCCCACTGCGAGGTCTGGTAGTAAGCGGCCAGGCTCAGGGTCGGGATGCTCGGGATCTCCTTGGGGAGGAGCGAGCGCTGGATGTCGGCGACCACCTTCAACTCGCGGTCGACGACCGCGTAGGCCTTCTTCAGCTCGGCCGAGAGGACGAGGTTCTGCGTGGCCCGGCCGAACAGGCTGCTCATCCAGAACCAGTCGGGGAACTGCTCGGGCGGGAAGGCGTGGGGCCCCTTCCTGAGCATCAGGACCATGTTCTGCCCGACCCCCCGGTCATAATGCGGGATCGCCATCAGCGACCGATGCCCGGCCAGGTAGGGCTTGCCGGGGTCGTCGTCGGCGACCCGGAGGTCGTCGATGATCCGGGGGACGTCGCCGTAGATCAGCTCGCCCATCAGGCCGCCTTCGAGGAGCGGGAGGCGGTCCCGCTCCTTCCAGGGGTCGACCTCGGCCTCCCAGGTGCTCGACCGGGTGACCCGGAACCGGGGGGATTCGAGGCCCCGTCGGCTGAGGGCGACGAAGCCGTCGGTCTGCTGGAACCGACGGACCTGGGAGCCATAGACCCGGACCATCGCCTGCGGGTCGTCCTGGAGGCTCATCTCGCGCATCGTCTCGACGATCATGTCGAGGTTGCGCCGCCAGTCGCCATCACCGACATCGAAGAAGCCGCCGATGGGTTTCATGCCGGTGTCCGGTCGGGTGGATGGCGGCGATCAGGAGACGGCCGCTTCGAGCCGCTCCTCGATGGCGATCTTGCGGAGCTTGCTCTGGGCCCGGGCTTCCAGCTGGCGGACCCGCTCCTTGGTCACGCCCAGCTCCTTGCCGAGCTGCTCCAGGGTCTGCTCGCCGACGCCGTCGAGGCCGAACCGGCTGACGATGATCTTCCGCTCGCGGTCGTCCAGGCGGCCGAGCATCCCCTTGACGGCGTCGCGCATCCGCTTCTGGGCGTTCTCGTACTCGTGCTCGTCGGTCCGGTTGTCGGCGGCGGCCTCGAACAGGTCGTCGTGGCCGGTGACGAACCGGTCGCGGCGGTGGTTCTCGATCGGGATCGATCGGATGAAGTTCTTCATGATCGCCCACGAGGCATAGGTGCTGAACTTGTTGCCCCGGGCATAGTCGAACTTCTCGACGGCGCGGATCAGGCTCATGTTGCCGTCGGAGACCAGCTCGAAGAAGTTGTCGGACCGGCCGACGTGCTTCTTGGCGATCGAGACGACCAGTCGGAGGTTGGCGCGGATGATCCGGTTCTTGACCGCGAGTGCCTCCTCCAGCTTCCGCTCGATCTCGTCGAGGGCCGATCCCGACGCCTTGAGCGGGTCGAGGGCGTCGCGGAGCTTGAGGGCGCGATGCTTGAGGAAGTTCATCTTGCGGAACAGGTGCGCCTCCTGCTCGCGGGACAGCAGGGGGACGTCGTAGAGGCTGGCCAGGTAGGGCGGGACCCCTTCCGGGGGCTTGACCTTGCGAGCGGCCTTGCCGTCGGCCGGCTCGGGCATCGGGGCCAGGATCCCGGCAAACGCCCTGGCGTCGTCGAAGCTGGGGTGGGGCATCGCCTCGATCTTCTGATCGAGGAGCCGCCGGGCCCGCATCTCGTTGATGACGCGGAGGATCCCCGTTGTCGACCGCCCGGCCTGGGCGGCCAGCGCGCCGGCCGGGACCCCTTGCAGGTGCTGCCGATAGATCCTCGCCTTGGCCGCCTCGTCGAACGAGGCGGGGCGGGGCGCCCGGGCGGGGGCGGCGGTCGATTTGGTGGCGGTTTCGCGGGCTTCCATGGCTATCGTCCCAATGCCGAGGGCACAGGCCGTGCGATCGGACTTCATCCCATTCAATCCGACGAAAGCGGTCGATTGCGTGTCGCCCCGGCCGCACTCGGCCGCGGGCCCGACATCCCGGATTGGTCGCGGGATCCCGGCTTCCCTTGCAGGATATCCCCGAACATCACGGCCAGGAACGTCCGGAGCGGGGCCGTGCTGCGCATCGTCTTGGCCCGGAGGATCGCCCCCTGCCAGCCGTTGAGCCAGAACTCGGCCAGCTCATGGACGTCGAGATCGGGTGCGATCTCGCCGGCCCTCCGGGCCTCATCGAGGCATTCGGCATACCGATCCACCCAACCCTCGAAGATTTCCTCAAGCCGGGCCCGGAACACCTCGCTCTGGTCGGCCATCTCCTGGCTCAGGTTGCCGACCAGGCACCCCTTGCGGCACTGGTCCGAGGCGAGCTTCTCGAAGACCGACTCGAAATACGCCCGGAGCCGCCCCAGCGGCGGCAACGAGGCGTCGCCCAGGAACCGATCCAGCCGCTCGGCGTAGCAGGAGGCGAATCGGTCCAGGACCCGGAGCCCGAAATCTTCCTTGCTGTCGAAATAATAGTAAAAAGAGCCTTTCGGCACCCCCGCCGCCTGCAAGATCGACTCGATCCCGGAGTTGTTGTAACCCTTCTCCAGGAACGTCGCCTTGCCGGCCTCCAGCAGCAGGTCCTTCGTCTTTTCCTTGCTCATGATACGTCCGTCCCGGGCAGAAGGATCGGTCCGGCCAGGGAGATGGTCGGTGCCCCCCTCGTCCCTTCAGGCTTTATATTAGACCGGTCGTCTAGCGATTTCAAGGGGGCTATCGATAATTGATCGCCCGGCCCGATTTGTGGGGATGGGCGGGCGAGGATTCAACCGCCCGACTCCCCCGTGACGACGTCGATCGCCAGGATGGCGGCGCCTCGGAGGACATCCAGGGCCGACCAGACCCCGACGCGGTCCTAGGTCAGGAGGCGGACCCGGGGGCGGGCCCGGCTTCGACAGGTGGGCCTGCGGCCGACGCGGATCCGACCCCGCCCCGACGCCGCGCCGGACGCGCCGGACCCGATTTCGGCATTGATATTGCTTTCTATCGGTGGCGTCGCCGCCGGCCCCGACCGCCGGGATCCCACCATCTCCGAACATCCCGAGGAACCGCTCCATGCCCTTCATGCCCTTCCAGATCCTGGGGATCTGGTTCCGCGGCCTGCTCTCGATCGCGATCCTGGCCGGGGGGATCTACCTCCTGAGGCGGTGGTACGACGATTCCCACGTCGTCGAGCCCGTTCGGGTCGTGGCCGCCGACGCCGGGCCGGACCGGGCCGATGCCGCAGCGCCGGCTCCGGACCGGGCGAGGGGCGAGGTCCCGGCCGCGAGCCCGGCCCCGGCCGGCCGACGGGTCTTCCGGTTCGAGCCCGGATGGAACCGGGAGACGGGCCTCCTGGCGGCCGCCATCGCCCTGCTGCTCTGGGCGACCGTGGGGCGGTGGATTGGCCATGGCGTCTCGACGCTCTGGATGAAGTCCGGATCGGATCCGGGGCCGGCGGCGTCGGCCTCCGCCGGCAAGGGTGGCTCGGGCGACCGGGCCTCGGGCAAGCGCAAGTCGGGTAAGCGCAAGTCGGTGAAGAGTACCCCGGCGAGGCCCGAGGCGGACGAGGACCCGCGACCGGACCGGACCGGCGAGGTCCACACCATCACCCGGCCCGACGGGAGCATCCTCCGGGTCGAGTGCTACGGGCCCGTCGACGCCCCGCCGATCGTCTGGACGCACGGGTGGGGCTGCGACAGCACGGAATGGTTCTACCAGAAGAAGCACCTGGCCGGCCGGTTCCGCCTGATCGTCTGGGATGAGCCCGGCCTGGGGCTCTCGAAGAAGCCCGACAACAACGACTACCGCCTGGAGAAGCTGGCCGCCGACCTGGAGGCCGTGCTCGCCCTGGCCGGGGGCCGGCCCGCCATCCTCGCCGGCCACAGCATCGGCGGGATGATCATCCTGACCTTCTGCAAGCTGTTCCCCGAGGCCCTGGGGACCCGGGTCTGCGGCCTGATCCTGGCCCACACCTCGTACACCAACCCGGTCCGGACGACGCAGATGGCCGCCCTCTACACCGCGATCGAGAAGCCGGTGCTGATCCCCCTGATGTACCTGACGATCGGGACGTGGCCGCTGGTCATGGTGATGAACATCATGAGCTACCTGAACGGCTCGGCGCACCAGTCGACGCACAAGACGTCGTTCTCGGGCAACGAGACCCGGGGGCAGCTCGACTTCGTGACGCGTTACATGCCGTTCGACCGTCCCGACGTCCTGGCCCGGGGGATGCTGGGGATGATCGCCTACGACGCCACCGGGGTCCTCCCGGGGATCAACGTCCCCACGCTGGTGGTCGTGGGAGACAAGGACACCACGACGCTCCCGGAGGCGGGGCAATTCATCGCCGCGAACGTGCCCAGGGCCGACCTGGCCACGCTCTCCCCGGCCCGTCACATGGGCCTGTTCGAGCACCACGACCGGTTCGACCGGCTCGTCTCCGACTTCGCCGCCGCCAGCCAGGCGGCCCGGGCCCCGAGATGAGCCAACCGGCGGCGACGGCTACCGGGGCCCGAACGCCCCGGTGCCCACCGGGCCCACGGCCGGCGGGCCCACGCCGTCGGATCCGCGGATGGAGACCCGGTCATTCGCCGCGGTCCGGCCCTGGAGCGTCCGCTCGAATCGGACGTTCTGCACCGCGAGCGGCGAGAGGCCGAAGCTGAAATACGGGTTCGTCCCGCCAATCCCCGGGTAGCCGATCCCGGGGTTCAGGATCCCCGCCGGTCCCGTCACCCCGAAACCGGAAGGGATCAGCCCATAAGGGTTGGCCAGGCCACCAGGACCATATCCGCCGTAGCCGATCCCGCCGTAGCCGATCCCGCCGGATCCATAACCGCCATAGCCGATCCCGCCGGATCCATAACCGCCGTAGCCGATCCCGCCGTTGCCATAACCGCCATAGCCGATCCCGCCGGATCCAAAACCGGGGTAACCGTATCCGAACTGGGCGTGGGCCGGCGTGACGGTCGCGAGCAGTGCGGCGAGGGCCAGGGCGACCGCCGGGGCCGTTTGCGGGATCCGTCCGAGGATGGGTTTCATCGCGATCCTCCCGGGTCGGGCGATTCCCGAGGGTCGGCGACGCGCCGCGTCGCCCGGCCCCGGGCCCATCGCCGGGCCTGGTCCCATTATAGGCGGGCCGGGACTCCGCCGCCCGGGCCCGGCGAGAGGCGGCGGGGCCGCCACCCGGAGGCCGGTCGGGGCCGGGGGGGCGAGGCTTTGAGGATCCACCGGGACGCCAGGAGAGTGGAGGCGACCACCGGGACGGCCTCCACCGGCTTCCCGTCGGCGGACGGGGCGAGGTCGAGGGGCGCCGGGGTGGGCTCGGCGTGGGGTGCCGGGGCGGCCGTCCCGGCCGGGACGTCGGACCAGAGCGATCGGAGGGCCTCGTCGACGGCCGCGACGTCGGGGTCGACGGCCGGCAGGTCGGCCCGGGCGAGGTCGGCGGGGGGCCGATCGCCGACGGCCTCCTCGGCGTCCCGGGCGGCGATCGCCCCGACGGGGCCCCGGGCCCGGCCCAGCGCCTCGTCGAGGCCGAGGACGAATCGGGTCCAGGCGTCCGGGCCGCCCGGCGGGGGATCGGGCCGGGCGGCCGGCGTCGCCGGGCGGCCGGCGACGTCGGCCGGGGACTTCGCCCCGTCGACGCCCTGCCCCTCGGTCGGCCTGTACATCGCCGTGATCGACGGCGGGACGGCGGGGTTCCACGTCCGGGCGGCCGGGCCGGGGCCGGGGCCCGCCTCCCAGAGGACGGCGATCATCTCCAGGGCCGAGTCGCCGTACGGGACGAGCTGCGCGATCAGCTCGGATTCCGATGCCGATTCGTCCCCCGCCGCGATCCACGGCGCGGCCAGGAAGGCGGAGGCGGGGCCGAGGTCGAAGTGGAGGATCTCCGCGGCATCCTGCCCGGCGCCGGCGACGAAGAAGTCGAGCCCGGCCCCGGTCGGCCCGGCCGGGGCCAGGGCGGCCGGGCCGGGGGCGTCGGGCCGGGAGATCAGCCCGGCCAGCTGAAGTCCGTCGTTGCCGCCCCGGAGCAGGGCCAGTCGGCCGTCGCCGTTGGCGACCACCAGGTCCATCACGCCGTCGCGGTTGAGGTCGACGGCGAACGCCGATTCCGGCCGGGTCCCGCCCGAGGAGTAGGTCTGCGTGGAGGGGTGGTCGGTGAAGACCCCGGCGACGAACGTCAGGTCGTCCGACCCCGAGTTGACCGTGACCAGGTCCGCCTGCGGGTGGCGGTCGAATCGGCCGACGAACATCTCGCTCGGGTCGTTGCCGACGGGGAAGATGGTCGGGGCGGCGGTGTCGAACGTCCCGTCGCCCCGGCCCCTGTACATCGTGACGGTGTCCGAGCCGCTGTTGCAGATGAAGAGGTCGGCGATCCCGTTGTTGTCGGGGTCGGCCAGGGCCGTCCTGACCGGTGCCAGGCCGGCGGGGATCGTGGGCCCGGACGACAGGGTCCAGTTGCCGCCGTCACCCCGGCCCAGGAGGATGGAGACGTCGTTCGAGCCCTGGTCGGCGACGATGAGGTCGGGGTGGCCGTCGCCGTTGATGTCGCCGACGGTGATGCCCGCCGGGTCCTTGCCCACGGCGAAGCCCCGCCCCCCGTTCACCTCCGGGCCGAACCCCCCGCCGGCGATCCCGGGGAAGGCCAGGATGTTGCCGCCGCCGGCGTTGGCGACGATCAGGTCGGGGACCGCGTCGCCGTTGACGTCGGTCAGGTTGACCGCCGTCGGGTCGCTGATCCCGGAGGAGGTCGCCCAAACGGTCCTCGGGCCGGCCCCCGCCGGGCCGTGGCCCCGGCCCGAGGACCCCAACCGGGTGAAGACCTCGTTGCGGGCCGGGTCGGCCAGGGCGAATTCGGGCGTCAGGTTGCCGTCGACGCGGATCTCGGCGACCGCCAGCACCGCCCGATTCCCCCCGCCGCGCGGGGACGCCCCCGGCGCGGCCCCTCCCCCCTGCCCCGGCGGTGACGGCGCCACCCCGGCCCGGGCGGCCGGCGCGGGGCCGATCGGGATCGGGGCGGTCGTCGAGAGCATGGTCCGCCCTTCCAGGGGCGAGAACGTCGAGGCGAACGGCCGGGCGCGACGCGCCCGGCCCCCGTGGGCGGGCCCGGGGCGGTCCTCGCGGTCGGATCCGGCGGGTCGTGCCATCTTCGGTGCCTCGCTCTCATCCCTGGTAAGTCCGGCCCGCCCCCGGGGCGGGCCGTGCGATCATTTGGCCAGTCGTCCGTATTGACCGGCCAGTTGCGAGAACCGGGGGTGCTGGCGGATCGCCGCCATCGAGGGGTCGGTCTGGACCACGTCGCGCCAGAAGGCGGCGCGGCGGTCGGCGGGGAGGTGTTCCAGGGACCGGCGGATCAGGGCCTGGGCCTTCGCCTGGTAGTCCTCGGCGAGCCGGAGCTGGCCGAGGTTGCGGCGCGGGCCCTCGGCGGCCGCCGCGGAGGCGGCCCGGGCGTAGATCCGGGCGGCATTGTAGAGGGTCCGGGGGTCGGATCCCCGGCGGCGGACCACCTCCTCGGCGTCGGCCACGGCGGCCCGGTGCTGGCCCTGGAGGGCCCGGGCGAACCCCCGGCCGTTGTAGGCGTCGACGTCGTCCGGCGCGATCCGGAGCGCTTCGTCGAAGTCGCCCAGGGCGAGCCCCGGCGCCTCGGAGACGACATACGCCCAGCCCCGGAGGACCAGGGGCGCCGATCGGGCCGGCTCCAGCGCCCGGGCCTGGGTGTAGTCCTGGATGGCGCCTGGGTAGTCCTTGCGGTCGGCCCGGGCCAGCCCCCGGATCTCGAACAGCTCGGCCGACGGCCGGCCCCGGGCCAGGGCGGCGTCGCAGGCGGCGGCGACCTGGTCGAATCGCTTGAGGTCGAGCAGCGCCCGGACGCGGATCAGGGTGGCGTCGGGGTCGTCGGGATCGACCCGGAGGGCGTCGTCGCAATCGGCGAGCGCCTCGGCGGGGCGGCCGGCGAGCTGGAAGAGCCGGGCGCGGCGGGTCCGGTCGGCGGCGGCGTCGGCGGGGGAGTCGGCCCCCTCCAGCCGGATCGCCTCGGTCAGGTCGCCCAGCGACTCCTCGAGCGCCTCGGGCCCGGGCCGGCCTCGGTCGAGCCGGGCCAGGGCCCGGCTCCGGTAGAGCGCCGCCAGGTCGGGCTGGAGTCGGATCGCGCGGGTGAGGTGCCCGATCGCCTCGTCGGGCCGCCCCCGGCGGCGGCAGAGCTGGCCGAGCGGGACGTGGGCGGCGAACCGATCGGGGCGGAGCCGGACGGCGTCGCGGAGGTCGGCCTCGGCCTCGTCGAGCCGGTCGCGGCGGAACCGCATGGTCCCCCGGTTGACCAGGAGGACATAGCGGCGGTCGTCGTCGGGCCCGAGCGCCTCGGCCTTGCGGTAATCGGCCTCGGCGGCCTCGAACAGCTGCTCGGCGTCGGCCGCCGGGGGTCCGGCCCGGGGCGGTCCGTCGGCCGCCCGCCTCTGCCGGGCATAGCCGTCCTCGGCGTAGGCCATGCCGCGGAGCAGGTACAGGCCGATCGCGCCGGGCTCGCGGCCGATGCAGGCGGAGAGGTTGGCCCGGGCCTCGGCCGGCCTCCGCATCTGGAACTGGCAGACGGCCATCAGGAGCTGGGCCCGGAACTGGCCGGGCTCGATCCGCAGGGCGTCCTCGAACTCGGCGATGGCCCCGGGGTAATCGCGGCGGCGGTGCAGCTCTCGCCCCTGGAGGACGTGGCCCAGCGCATCGGACGTCGGGATCGCCGCGGCCTGGCGGCGCTCGCGATCGGCGCCGGGGAGGTCGCCCAGGCGTTCGCGGCAGGAGCCGCGGAGGAGCCGGCCGGCCCGGGTCGGGGCCCGTCCCGAGTCGGCCCGGTCGAGGATCCGGATCGCCTCCTCGGCCTGCCGGCGCGGGTCCTCGCCGGCGACCGGCCGGGCGACGGCGTCGGCCAGGATCAGGAGGACCTCGGGCCGCCCCTGCTCGGCCTCGGCCTCCGGCCCGGTCGGGGGGCCGGCCGGCGTCCCGGGGCCGGCGGCCCCCAGGGCGTCGAGCGCCTTGCGGGCCGCCTCGCGGGTCGCCCGGATCCCGTCGAACTGGCCGATCGCGTTCAGGTCGGCGTCGCGGACCTGGGCCTCGCGGCGCCATCGGGCGAACTCGGCGAGCCGCCCGGCGGCCTCATGGCGGCGGCGGCCCCGGGCGTCGCCGTCCTCGATCCGGTCGCGGAGTGCCCGGGCCTCGGCGTCGAGCCGGAGGAGGTCCTTGTCGCCCTTGTTGGCCGCCAGCAGCGCGTTGAGGATCCTCCGGCCGTCCTCCCACCGTTCCTGCTGGAGGGCGTCCCGGGCCCCGGCCAGCTCCTCGGCGGCCGCGACGGATCGGGCGTCGACCCGGAGGGCGTGGGCGCCCTGGTGTTGATGGCGGCGGATCGCGACGGCGGCCGTCACGGCCACCGCGGCGATCACGAGCACGGCCAGGGCGGCGGCGGCCGGCTGGCGTCGGGCCCACTTCCAGGCCCGCTCGCGCGGGCCGGTGCGCCGGGCCCGGATCGGCGAGCCGGCCAGGTGGCGGCGGAGGTCGTCGGCCATCGCGTCGGCGTCGGCGTAGCGGCGGGCGGGGTCCTTGGCCAGGCACTTCAGGCAGATCGTCTCCAGGTCGCGCGACAGCCCGGGGCGGAGGTGCGACGGCGGGACCGGGTCGGCGTGGACGACCTGGTAGAGCGTCTCCATGGCCGTCATCCCCTTGAAGGGGGGGCGGCCGGCGAGCATCTCGTAGAGGATGGCGCCCAGCGAGTAGAGGTCGGCCGCCGGCCCGACCTCGCGGCCCCGGCCCAGGGCCTGCTCGGGGGCCATGAAGCTGGGCGAGCCCATCACCTGGCCCGACTCGGTCTGGCCGTCGTCCTCGTCGAGCCGCTTGGCCAGGCCGAAGTCGGCGATCTTGGGCGTCCCGTCCTCGGAGAACAGGACGTTGGCCGACTTCAAATCGCGGTGGACCACGCCCGCCCGGTGCGCCGCGGCGATCGCCCCGGCCAGCGTGATTAGCAGCTCGGCCGACTCCCGCTCGGGCCGGGGCGTGCCGGCCACCCGAGCTTCCAGGCTCCCGCCCGAGAGCAGCTCCAGGGCGACGTAGGGGAGGCCGTCGGCCCGGCCGACGTCGTGGATCTGCACGACGTTGGGATGCCGGAGCCGGGCCACGGCGCGGGCCTCGATCCGGAACCGGGCCAGGTGCTCGGGCCCGGCGTGGCTCCCGGCCCGGATCATCTTCAGCGCGACCAGGCGGTCGAGCCCATGCTGGCGGGCCCGGTAGACCACCCCCATCCCGCCCTGCCCCAGCCGCCCGAGGATCTCGTACCCCTCGACGCGGGGAGACGCCTCGCCCGGGTCCTCGGGGCCGTCCCCGGACGATCTCAGGGTGGGGGTCTGGCCGTCGGCCCGCCAGAGGCTGTCGACCCGATCCACGTCCGTCGCCGGGCCCGGGCCGTCCCCGTCCCGCCGGTCGGGCAGGCGGAACCGCCCGCGGGTCAGCCCCTCCAGCGCCTCCTGGCAGCGCCCGCACCGCTCCAGGTGCTGCTCGACGTCGGCCAGCTCGAACCGGTCGAGCTGCTCCTCCAGGAGTCGCACGAGTCGCTCGTCGTCGGGACAGCGGATCATGTCGGGTCGGCTCTCGTCCTGGTGTCGCGTCCGTGCCGTCGCCAGGTCGCCCGGGGCGATCGGGGATATTACCGGCGGTGCCGCGATCACCTTACCGGAAAACCGGCTATTCCGGAACTGCCGTCCTCGACGTCTATCCAATCGTGCCGGCCTCGGGTACGATGCCGGCCATCCGGATCGGGCCGGGGCGGCCTTCGGAGCGGCCCCGAGGCCCGGTCGTCGGCCCGGATCACGGATCGGATCGCCCGGGGATGCCGGAGGGATGGCGATGGCGGACTGGTCGGACTCCCGGACGTCGATCTCGCTCCTGGAAGCCTTGCGGACGACCCCGCGGGATGCCGGGGCCTGGGAACGCTTCGTCTGGCGCTACCGCCCGATGATCTGCGGCTGGTGCCGCGAGTGGGGCCTCCAGGGCGCCGACGCCGAGGACGTCGCCCAGGATGTCCTGGCCAAGCTCACCGGCAAGCTCGGCCAGTTCCGATACGACCCCTCGCGATGCTTCCGGGCCTGGCTGAAGACCATCACCCAGCGAGCCTGGAGCGACGCGATCGCCGGCCGGTATCGCGGCTCCGACAGCAAGATCATCCGGCGGCTGGAGTCGATCGAGGCCCGGGCCGACCTCCGGCGGCGGTTCGAGGAGACGTTCGACCGCGAGCTGATGGAGATGGCGATCCTCCGGGTCCAGAGCCGCGTCTCCGTGCCGACCTGGGAGGCCTTCCGCCTGACCGCCCTGGAAGGGCTCTCCGGCGCCGAGGCCTCGCTCCGGCTCGCTTCGAGCGTGGCGTCGGTCTTCGTGGCCAAGCACCGGGTCCAGAAGCTCCTCAAAGAAGAAATCCGCAAGCTTGAGGCCGCGCACGACGAGTGACGCCCGACGTCCCGGCCCGAAAAAACCGGATCATCGTGTAAGGTCGGGGCGAGTCGCCCCGTATTCCTTGGCGAAGGGCCGGACGACGGGACCGAGGGCGGGCACCAGGCCCCCGGATCGGCCGACGGCGGCCGGGCCACGGACACCCACCGTCGGGCGGGAGGTGCCGGCGCGTCGATGACGCCCGGGGCCGTCCTGGCCGACGGATGGAAACAGCGAGGGGCCGCCGAGTCGCGATCGCCCGGGTCGCAAGGCCCGGTCGGTCCGGCCAAGACGTTGCGTCGGGGGGCGCGTCGTCGAGGCCGAGGCCAGGCGGCTCCTCGTTTCCCCCACCCCGCCCCGGCCGCCCGGGAGTCGCCGGGTCGGGCGGTCGAGTCCGGGCCACGATCAGGCCGGGCGGCCCTGGAATCGCTTGCGGGCGACCAGGCCGATCATCCCGGCGATCCCCATCAGGACCATCGAGGACGGCTCGGGGACGGCCGACCCGGTCGTCATCCCCGGCACCTTGTCGCTCCCGCCGATATCGAAGCCGCGGAACCGGGCCACGAAGAACTGGTCGCCCATCCCGTCCCCGGTCCCGCTGCTCAGGGTGTTGTCGAAACTGGCCTCGGTCAGGTTGTTCAGGTTCGTCCCGGTGAGGTTGAAGACGAACGTCCCGGACGCCCCGACGGCCAGCCCCAGGGCGGGGTTCCCGCCCCCCTCGAAGCTGCCGCCGGTGCTGGCCCCGAAGGCGAACTGGCCGAAAGGCGCACCGTTCAGGGTGCCGTTGGTGAACGGAGCGGTGCCGATCAGCCCGAAGTTGGCCGGGGCGGAGGTCAGGGTGATCCCGGTGATCTCGTTATCGGGGTTGTTGAGCACGAACGCGGTCAGGAAGCCGCCATTGGCGGCGGGGCTGGTGTTGGTCAGGGTCACGGTCAGCGTCGCCATCGTCGAGCTCGACGATGAGACCGCGATCGAGCCCGTGAAGTTGCCGAGTTGACTCGTGCTGCCGGCTGTGTTCCCGGAGATGAAGCCCGCGTCGGCGGGGGCGACGAGGCCGAGGAAGGCGAGGGCGGCGGCGAGGCGGGGGAGGTGGCGGCTCATCGTGGATCTCTCCGCGGTTTTGGGGTGGGGACCATGCGTGCGGCCGCGTCATCGGGCCGGTCGTCGGCCGTCCCGGGACCTGGCGTCCGGCGCGGATCGCACGGGGGCCTCTGGCGGGGCGGAATGGACGGCGTCGGGGCCGATCGGGACGGGGCACGAACAACGGCCCCGTCTCCCGATTCATGATCTCCGTCATGGAGTCATGTGGGGACGAAGGGATCGTAGGCCGCGGATGATGGGCGTGCCAGATCGATTGGATTTGCCGGGCGGATATGTTGATGTGGGGCAGCAACGGCGGGCGTGAAAAGCACGGCCGTCGCGTTACGGACGGGACGGTTTCGATTCGTCCATCGGAGGGGGGCGGGCGATGGGCGATCGCGCCGGCGCGGGCCTCCGGCCGACACGGGCGGCCGGAAGTCCGAGCGGGCGTCACCCCTCGCCCATTCACCATCCGGGTTACCGGATCGCGTCCCGGTCGACCTCGACCTTGCGATCCCGGCGGGAGAGGTCCGAGGCGCGGCGTTGCTTGAGGTGGGCCCGCTCGGCCTTCCGCATGAGGTCCTCGGAGATCGTCCAGGGGCCGACCGACTCGACCCTCCAGCCGTCGCTCCAGGTCCCGTCCCACCGGCGGAGCCGGACGGTGTCGCCCTGGACGGCGAACGACTCGGGGAGCCAGGTGGTGTAATGCAGGACGGCCTCGCCCCGGGGCTGGACCAGGTGGCACTGGCGATAGGCGACGCTCATCGGGACCTCCTCGACGGTTCGGGGCCGGGCGGGATGGACGTCATCCCGGACCCCGCCCCGCCCCCCGACGTTCGCGGTCGCCGGCGATTGGCCGGGGATTTGCACTCCTGTCCGGCCCGGATGTCCGCCACGATCCGGCCCCCAGGACCCGCCCACGCGATGACCACCCCCGACCCGACCGCGTCCGGCCTCGCCGGCCTCCGGGTGGCCAGCTTCGAGGCCCGGATGGCCGGGCCGATGGCCGACCTGATCCGCAAGCACGGCGGCCGGCCCGTCGAGGCCCCCGCGCTCCGCGAGGTCGCCATCGGCGACAACCCCGAGGCCCTGGCCTTCGCCGACCGGCTGGTCGCCGGCGAGTTCGACGTCGTCATCTTCCTGACCGGCGTCGGGACCCGCTTCCTGGCCCAGGAGATCGAGACCCGGTATCCCCGGGACGAGTGGGTCGCCGCCCTGAAGCGGGCCCGGATCGTCATCCGGGGGCCCAAGCCCCTGGCACCGCTGCGCGAGCTGGGGGCACGGGTCGACCTCCAGGCGCCCGAGCCCAACACCTGGCGGGAACTCCTCGGGGCCCTCGACGCCCGGCTCCCGGTCGACGGCCTCCGGGTCGCGGTCCAGGAGTACGGCCAGCCCAACCCCGAGCTGATCGACGGGCTGGAACATCGCGGCGCGGCCGTGACCCGCGTGCCGGTCTACCGATGGAGCCTGCCCGAAGACACCGGGCCGCTTCGCCGGGCGATCATCGAGGTCGCCGTGGGTCGGATCGGGGCCGTCCTGTTCACCGCCGCCCAGCAGGTCGTCCACCTGATCGAGGTCGCCGGCCGGGAGGGACGAGAGGCCGACCTCCGGGCCGCCCTGGGCCGGTCGGTGGTCGTCGGCTCGGTCGGCCCGACCACCACCGAGACCCTCCGGGCGCGCGGCCTGCCGGTGGACATCGAGCCCGAGCACCCCAAGATGGGCCACCTCGTGGCCGCCCTCGCCGCCCGATGGCGATCCGTCGGCAAGGGCTGATCCGTCGGGCTGCCGGGCGAGCGGGCGAGGGTCCGGCCATCCGCGACCCCGGCCCGCCGGCCCTGGACCGGGGCAATTACCGGTTTGGGGTCACGATGAATGCGGGCGAATAGCCGGGTATGCCGAGCACGCGGTGGATCTGCTCGCAGGACTGGCCGATCTGCTCGGCCTGCTGGACGAACGGGCCGGGACGGTTCTGGGCGATCCGATTGACCCGCCGGGCCACCCGTCGCCAGTGGGCGTCGACGTCGCGGAATTCATTGGCGAGGCGGCCGGGGTCGAGCCCGCCCGCGGCATTCTGGCGGAACCGGGCGGCGGCACCCTGGAACCGTCGGGCGTCTTCCAGGAGGTCGTCGCCGTCGTGGACCTGGCGTTCGAAGGGGGCGAAGGTCTGGACGAAGACGACGGCCTGCCCGGCGAGCTGGTCCGAGAGCTGGATGATCGGCGACGGCCCGCCCCCGGCGGGTTGCAGCGAGTACTGGACGACGGGCTGCGCCGAGGTCAGCCCCAGGTTCTGGTGGATCAGCACTTCCACCGAGGCGAACCCCTGCCAGGCCGACTGGACCCGGGGCGGGACCTGGCTGGTCGTCACGTAGCGTTCGAGCCGATCGGCGATGACGTCCACCGGCCCGAAGGCCTGGGCGGCGACCTGGATCGGCTGGTTGTCGTCGATCGTGTCGTGGAACGCGTCGGCGGCGCGGGCCAGCGCATCGGCGTCCTGGGCCAGGGCGGTCCCGTTGGGGTTGGTGGCCAGGTCGTAGCGGATCGCCGCGGCCAGTTGATCGGCCCGGTCGACCATCGCGTGGGCCAGGCGCCGGGTCTCGCCCAGCCCGGTCGGCACCGGGGCGTTGCCGTAATAGCCGGGCGGCGGTGCGTTCAGGTTCAGGGCCTGGCGGAGCTGGGCGTCCGCCAGCTCGACCTGGCGGGCGGCCCGGTCGACGGCGGTGGTGGTGACGCCCGGCTGGGAGAGCTGGGCCCGCAGGTGCTGCCAGGTCCCCTCGATCCCGCTGAACGTCTGGCGGGCCCGATACATGTCCGGGTTGTTGTGGACCGTCGCGTGGAACTCCTCGACGGCCTGGGCCAGCTCCTGCGTGTCCTGGAGCAGATGACGCCCCGCCGGGTTCTGGGCCAGGTCGGACCGGATGTCCTCGGCCAGGTGCTGCACCTGCTCGGCCATCCGGTGGGCCAGGTTGTTGATGTCGGGCCCGCCGGGGGCCTGGGGGGCGAAGCCCTGGCCGGAGACCGATCGGGCCAGGAGGAATGCAACCCCGGCAGCCATGAAGGCGAGACGCATCGGATGGATTCTCATGGATCGTTCCCGTGAGGAGAGAGGATTGCCGGCTGCGAGAATCGCATCGGCCCGGGCCTGATCGCTGCAATCGCAGTGCCGGTCGCCCCGGTCCGGTCGGTTCGCGTCCCGGATCTGGCGGGGCCGGTCGTCGGATCGGAAGACGGGGTCGGAGACGAACTCGGCCGGCCCCCGGCCGGCGTCGGGATCCCCCTCCGTCGTGCGCGGCTCCCGGGACCGCGGGCGGGCCCCGATCGGGGCGAGCCGGCGGATCGGACCAGGGTCCTCGCGCCCATCAGGTCTCTCGCTCCGGGCCGTGGGGTGGGCGGATCCCGGAGGGTCGGATCCATCGATGATCAACCCGGCACGATGCCGGGGCGTCCCTCAATGGGTCCGGCCGAAGCAGACGATGGCGATGTCGTCGACCTGGGGCTGGCCGAGGGCGTGGACCCGGACGGCCTTGAGGATGGCGTCGCCGACCTCGGCGATCCCGTCGGGGGCCTCGGCCAGGGTCCGGCGGATCGACTCGACCCCGAACTGGTGATTCTTGGCGTCGGTGGCGTCGGTGACCCCGTCGGTGAACAGGACGACGACGTCGCCGGGGTTGAGGTCGGTCGAGACGGCGAGGTAAGGATGGTCGGCGACGACGCCGAGCGGCGGGCCCGACTCCTCCTCGCCGATCGTCTCCAGGGCGCCCGAGGCCCGGCGGACCAGGGGGGGGAAATGGCCGGCGTTGACCACGGTGATCCGGTGCGACTCGGCGTCGACGATGATCAGCAGGAAGGTGATGAAACGGTCGAAGATGTCGGCGGCGAGGAAGTGGCGGTTGAGCCGGCCGACGACCCGGGCCGGGTCGGCCTCGGTCCGGACGTGGTGGCGGACCTCCGAGGACAGGCTGGACATCAGGAGCGCCGCGGGCATCCCCTTGCCGACGACGTCGCCGGCGGCCACGGCCCAGCAGGCCCAGGGGTCCTGGCCCCGGAGCTCGGGCGGGCGGAGCGGGATGTAATCGTAATAGTCGCCGCCGACCTCCTGGGCCGGCTCGTAGTGCTCCCACGAGTCGTAGCCGTCGGCCCTCGGGCGATGGCGGGGGAGCAGGGCCCGCTGGATCTCGCCGGCGGCGGCCCATTCGGCCTTGGCGCGGAGCAGGCGGTTGTTCTCCACCGCCACGCCCACCGGCACGGCGACGGCGGCGAGCAGGTCGAGGTCGTCGGGCCGGAACCCGGCGGCCCCGGGGCGGCTGACCAGCTGGATGATCCCGGTCGGCCGGCCGTCGTGGTCGAGCAGGGGGACGCAGAGGATGGTCCGGCCGGGCTCGGCGCCGGGGGCGGAGTCGGCCCCCAGGATCCCCTGGCCCCGGGTCATCACGTGGTCCAGCGCCGTCTGGCCCAGGGTGAGCGGGTCGGAGGCGTCGTCGCGATGGCGGATCGCCCGGGGGCTGAGGCCGCCGTCGCCCTCGCGGGTCAGGATGAAGCCGCCCTCGGCCTGGCGGAACAGGACGAACAGGGTGTCCAGCGTCTTGCCCATCGCCTCGTTCAGCTCGATGGTCCCGCCCAGGTTGCGGTTGATCTCCAGGACGGCGCGGAGGACGTCCTCGGGCCGGCCGACGCTGGAGACCACGTCGAGCGAGGTGAGGTTCTCCAGCGTCCCCAGGATCGTCGAGCCGCCCTCGCGCTCGTCGACCTTGACCGCCTCGCGGCGGAAGATCAGCGTGTTGTCGCAGATCTTGATCCGGGCGCCGTCGCGGAGCCGGGCCGGGGCCCGGGGGGCGAGCTTCTGGCCGTCCAGGTGGGTGCCGTTCCGGCTGTCGCGGTCCTCGACGTGGAACCCGTCCGGGCGGCGGAAGACCCAGGCGTGCAGCCAGGAGACGTCCTTGCGGTTCAGGAGGATGTCCGAGGTCGGGTCGCGGCCGATCCGGATCAGGTCCTTGTTCAGCTCGAACAGCCGGCCGGGCAGCACGGGGCTGATCAGCTCCAGCGTCGGGGCAACCTGCTGCGGGTCGGGCATGGCGATCGACCTGTCCCCGATACCGTGGAATCCGCCCCGGGTGGCCGCGAGGTCGAGGGCCCCTCGCGACGGCCCGGCCGGCACCGGACGCGGGATCCGCCCATTATCGCCCGACGCCGGGCGGCTGGCCAGACTCAGGGCCCCCCGGCCGGGATGGTATGGGAGATCCGCCGCGCTGGATTTATTTACAAAATGCGCGTTGTGCCCGATTTAGATTGAAGCTAGGATGCGGCGCCGTTCAAGGATGTCCGGAGACAGGCCATTTCATGGAGGTTGATCCGATGCGTGGGACGATCGTGGCCGCCCTTTTGATGGTGTCGCCCTTGAGCTTTGCGTCATCCGCCTCGGCGGGCGCCATGACGTACCTATCGCTCGGCGACTCGCTCGCCTTCGGCGAGACCGACTTCCAGCACAACCCGTCGGCCGGCGACCGGGGCTTCGTCAAGGCCTATGACCAGTTCCTGGCCGGCCAGAACGGGGGCATCGCGCCCCGGATCGTCAACCTGGCGATCGACGGCGACACCAGCAGCAGCTTCCTGAGCGGGTCGGGCCGGGTGCCCCCCGCCTCGGGGATCTCCGACGCGAACCTGGCCTCGTACAACTCCCGCTATGCGGCCAACCCCAACGTCAGCCAGAACCTCAAGATGGTCCAGGCGATCATCAACCAGTGGTCGCAGGGCAACACGATCGGCCATGTGACGATCTCGCTGGGCTCCAACGACCTGTTCGCGCTGGCCGGCCAGCCGGGCTTCCTGACGTCCTCGCCCGCGGTCCAGCAGGCCGGGCTCGCCCAGGCCCTCTCGACGTTCTCGACCAACTACGGCAACCTGCTGGGCGAGGTCAAGGGGCTCCTGCCCAATGCCAGCGTCACCCTGCTGGGCACCTACAACCCGTTCGCCGCCACCCCGAACAGCCCGTACGCCGCCTTCGGCGCCCCGGCCATCCAGGCGCTCAACGCCACGATCCAGGGCCTGGCCAAGCAGAACGGCGCGAATTACGCCGACACCTACACGCCGTTCGTCGGCCACGAGTCCCAGTACACCTACATCACCACCATCCCCGGCAACGTCCACCCCAACGCCGCGGGCTACGCCGCCATCGCCTCGGCGGTCGAGGCCGTCCCCGAGCCGTCCACCCTGGCCGCCCTGGGATTCGGAATCGCCGCCCTGGCCGTCCGCGCCCGGCGCCGCCGGGCCCGGGCCTGATCGGCCTCGGATCCGTCAATGCCTGATGGACGATGGGCGGGGCGTCCGGCGGGGCCGGGGCCTCGCCCATCGTCCTTTCGAATGGACTCTTGCGCATGCCTCCTGGACCTGAGATCCGAGATTGCCGATCTCAGAGGCTATCCGATAATGAAAACGAGGAATGGCAAATGGTTTATGGCTGATAAATGGTCTCGGATCCGAACCGTGGACCCCGGAATTCGCCGGGCGTCTTGCACTTATCAATCATCACCGATATGGCATAACCCATCGCCCCGACCGGGAATCGTCCCCGGATAGCCTCTCATACGGAAACCGGAAATTTCGTGCGCGATCCCAGATCCTCGATTTCAGATTTCAAATCATCTCGGAATAATCATTTGCAATCTGAAATATGGAATCTGCCATCGGGCAATTTCTTTCTGGAATCCGTAACAGATCGGCCCAGGGCGCAACTCGATTGCAATCCGGGTCAGTCGACCTCCAGCCCCCGGTCGGTGAGCCGGTAGGGGCGGATCTCGTCGGACGCGGCGCTGCCGCGGTGCTTGGCGACGTGGAGTGCCCGGCCCATCCTGCCGGCCTCCCGGGTCCGGCCCATCAGCAGGATGGTGTTGGCGTTGGAGAAGATGTCTCCCTCGCCGATCGGTCGGGCCATCAGGTCGTCGAGCAGGACGTCGGGGGTGGTGTAGAGGTAAAGGCAGCCGATCGACCGATGGTCGTATCGGTGGGCATGGACCCGGTCGGCGTTGGCCCGGTATTGCTCGCGGAAGACCTCGCGGGCGGCCCACTCGTCCTCCTTGCGGAGGACGTGGTGATACAGGTACTCGAAGAACTCGAACTGGATCGACTCGGCGAACCGCTCGGTCGGCTCGATCCCGTCGACGACCACCCGGCCCGCCCCCCGGATGAACTGCGAGTAGAAGTAGGCGGCCGACCCCCGGAGGACCCGGGCGAGGTCGGACTTCCAGGCGTGCCACTCGTCGGGCTCGAGGTCGCGCCGGGTGACCCGGCGGCCCGACCGGGCGAAGGGGTGGAAGTAGTCGCCGGGCGATCGCCCGAGGTCCCAGATCGGCCCGAGGTCGACCGGCCCGTCGGCGACGTGCTCGCGGAGGTCCCAGCCGAACTGGTCCCGGGCGTAGGACTCGTGGTTCTGGGCGTCGCCCCGGCTGCTGAGGTCGCAGACGACGCCGCGATGGCCCTCGGCGGCGAGCCCGGCGTCGGCCCACCGGAGCCCGAGCTGGGTCTTGCCCGCGCCGGTGGCGCCGGCCACGACGGTGAGGGTCCCGGGGACCAGGCCGCCGCCCATCATCCGGTCCAGCCCGTCGATCTCGAATGCCTGCCGGGCCGTCGCCATCGCCGATTCGCCCCCGTCCCGCCGCCGAGTCGCGACCCATCATAGGCGAGGGCGGAAGTGCCGGGCAAGTCAGAGTCGGACGTGGCCGTCGGTCGGGCCCCGGTGCCCGGCGAGGTTGAAGGCGGTGTTGATCAGCGAGACGTGCGAGAACGCCTGGGGGAAGTTGCCCACCTGGCGGTTCGTCGCGATGTCGAACTCCTCGGCGAGCAGGCCGACGTCGTTGCAGAGGCCGAGCAGGCGTTCGAACAGCCGGTGCGCCTCGTCCTTCCGGCCCAGGAGTTCGAGGTTGTCGACCAGCCAGAACGTGCAGGGGAGGAACATCCCCTCGCCCGGGGGGAGGCCGTCGACGGCCTGGGACGTGTCGTATCGCTTGACCAGGCCGTCGACCGTCAGCTCGCGTTCGATCGCCTCCACCGTCCCCCGGACGCGCGGGTCGGTCGCCGGCAGGAAGCCGACCATCGCCATCATCAGCAGGCTGGAATCGAGCTGATCCGACCCGTACGACTGGACGAAGGCCCCGCGATCGGCGTTGTACCCCTCGCGGCAGACCTCGGCGTGGATCTCATCCCGGGCGGCCCGCCATCGGTCGACCGGCCCGTCCAGGCCGAACTCCTCGACCACCTTGACGGCGCGGTCGAAGGCGACCCAGGCCATCATCTTGGAGTGGGTGAAGTGGCGGCGGGGGCCGCGGACCTCCCAGATCCCCTCGTCGGGCTGGCGCCAGAGCGTCTCCAGCGACTCGTAGATCGCCTTGCCGACATCCCACCCGTCCTCGGTCGTCTCCAGCCCGGCCCGGTAGCACTCGTACATGGTGGCGGCCATCTCGCCGAAGACGTCGAGCTGGAATTGCTCGTACGCCGCATTGCCCACGCGGACCGGGGCCGAGCCCTCGTAGCCCCGGAGCCAGGGGATTTCCCACTCCCGGAGCCGTCGACGCCCGTCGAGCCCGTACATGATCTGCACCTTCTCCGGCGTGCCGGCCACCGCGCGATGGAGCCACTCGCGCCAGGCCTTGGCCTCGTCCAGGTAGCCCGCGTTGGCCATCGAGGAGAGCGTGAACGTGGCGTCCCGGACCCAGCAGAGGCGGTAATCCCAGTTCCGGACCCCGCCCAGGGACTCGGGCAGCGAGGTCGTCGGCGCGGCCACGATCCCCCCGGTCGGGGCGAACGTCAGCGCCTTGAGCGTGATCAGCGATCGGAGGACGATGTCGCGCCAGGGGCCATCGAAGGTGCACCGCGACGACCACTCCCGCCAGAACTCCTCGGTGTCCCGCAGCGCCCCCCCGGCGTCGACCGCGCGGGGCTCGTCGGCGAACGACGGATACCAGGTCAGGACGAACGGGACCCGCTCGCCCTCCGAGACGGTGAAGTCGGCGACCGTCGAGAAGCCCTCGCCCCGGAGCGGGACGGCGGTGCTCAGGCGGACCAGGTCGGGGCCGGCGATCGCCATCAGGCCGTCGTCGGTCCGCTGGACCCAGGGGATGATCGACCCGTAGTCGAACCGGAGGGTCATCTCCAGGCGCATCGAGACCCGGCCCCGGCGCCCCTCGACGATCCGGACCAGGTCGGGGGCCTGGCCGCGCGGGGGCATGAAGTCGATCAGCGTGACCGCGCCCTCGGCGGTCTCGAAGTCGGTCTCCAGGATCGTGGAGTTGCCCCGATAGCGCCGGCGGGACGCCGTCACCTCGCCGGCCGGCGCGATCCGCCATCGGCCGTTCTCCTCGCCCCCCAGGAGCGCGGCGAAGCACGCCGGCGAGTCGAAGTGGGGCAGGCAGAGCCAGTCGACCGACCCGTCGCGGGCGATCAGGGCCGCGGTCAGGCAGTCGCCCACCAGGGCATAATCCTCGATCCGGGACGGCATGGGGCGTTTTCCCTCTCGCGGTGGACGGGCGGCCGACTAGTCGGCGAGGGTGATGATCGGCTTGACGTCGTCGGGCTTGCGGACGAGCGCGTCCTGCCAGTTCGCGAGCGGGACCCGGCGGGTGATCAGTCGGCCGAGCCATCCCCGGTCGGCCCTGGCCAGCGCCTCGGCGGCCTTCTCGTAATGGCGGCGGTTGGCATTCACCGACCCGAAGACCACGCCGTTGCCCAGGACCATCGCGCGATTGATCGACCCGGCGTCGGCCTGGAGCAGGTGCCCGCCCGAGGAGACTCCGGTCAGGCAGATGATCTTGTCTGGCGCGGGGCGGGACATCACCTCGAAGATCAGCTCGCCGACGCCGGTGCATTCCAGGACCACGTCGGCGGCGTCGCCGATCTCGCCGACCCCGCCGGTGTGGTACGTCCCGCCGAGGTCGCGGACCAGCCCCGGCTTCGGGCCGTCGGTCGCCTTGTCGAGCACGTGGACTTCCATCCCCCGCTGGGCGCCGATCATCGCCGCCAGCAGCCCGATCGGCCCGGCGCCGGTGACCAGGAGCCGCCTCGGCGACCACTCGGCGCGGTTCCCGATCCGCTCGACGTGCTCCCACGCCTTGGCCACCACGCTGGTCGGCTCCAGGAGGACCCCCAGGTCGCCCAGGCCCGGGTCGACCTTCACGGCGAACTTCGGCTCGATCCGGTAGCGCTCCGAGCAATACCCGTCGAGTTCCTTGATCCCGCGCTCGGTGTACCGGCCGTTCCGGCACATGTCCCACTCGTCCCGGGCGCAGTTGGGACACGGGACCGGGTCGGGCCGGCGGACGATCCCGACGACGTGGTCGCCCCTGGCCAGCCCGGAGCCCCCGGGCGCCTCGAGGACCCGGCCCAGCGACTCGTGGCCCAGGATCAGCCGATCGCGGCCGGGCGGGGCCGCGCCATACTTGCCGCCGACGATCTCGTGATCGGTCCCGCAGACCCCGATGGCCATCACCTCGACGAGCACCGGGCCGTCCCCGGCCGGTGGCTCGGGGACGTCGTCCAGCCGGGCCGAATCGGCCTGCCTGGGGATCACGGTCACGGCACGCATCGGGGGACCTCGTTCGAAGGGCGAGGGGAGGAGATCCGTCATCGCCGGATCATTGCCGGCCGGGCCATCCCCTGCTAATCTCGGGCCGAGGCGTCCGCCAATCGGCCCACGCCGCGGCCCCGCGACGGGACGCCCCATGCTCCTCTTACCCCCGATCCTCGACGATCCCGGCCGATGCGGCTACCTCCCCGACCGCGACTGGCGGCTGGAATACCAGCTCGCGCTGGACATGACGGCCGGCGAGTACGCCGATCGGATGCTCCGGGGCTGGCGGCACTTCGGCCGGACCCTGTTCCGCCCCCGATGCCCCGGCTGCGACGCCTGCCGGCCGATCCGGGTCGACGTCGCCCGGTTCCGCCCCGACCGCTCCCAGCGCCGGGCCCGCAAGGCGAACCGGGCCGACCTCCGCCTGGAGATCGCCGACCCGACCGCCGGCCCCGCCCAGCTCGACCTCTACCGCCGCTACCACGCCCACCAGCACCGGGCCAGGCAATGGCCCGCCCGGGGCGCCGAGGGCCCGGAAGACTACCGGGAGTCGTTCGTCGACAACCCGTTCCCGGTCCGCGAGTGGCGCTATTACCTGGCCGACGCCCTGGTCGGGGTCGGCTACGTCGATCCCCTGCCCGTCGGCCCCTCGGCGATCACCTTCATCCACGACCCCGACCACCGCGACCGGTCGCTGGGGACCTGGAACGTCCTGGCCCTGATCGACCACGCCCGGGCCCTGGGCCGGCCCCACGTCTACCTCGGTTACTACGTCGCCGACTGCCCCTCGATGTCCTACAAGGCCCGATTCGTCCCCAACCAGACCCTCCACGCCGACGGCCTCTGGCGCGACTTCCGGGCCTGACCGGCCGTCCGGTTCAGCCCGCCAGCATCGCGACCTGCACCGCCTCGCCGCTGGTCCATCGGGCGCCGTCGCGCTCGACCTTGTGATACAGGGTGTCGCGCTCGACGGGGATCCGCCCGGCCTCGGCGATCAGGCGGCGGATCTCGTTGACGGTGATCTCCTGCGGGGTCTCGGCGCCGGCCTCGTGGTAGATGGTCTCGTGGACCACGGTCCCGTCGAGGTCGTCGGCCCCGAACGACAGGGCGACCTGCGCGGTCTTGATCCCGAGCATGATCCAGTAGGCCTTGATGTGCGGGAAGTTGTCGAGCATCAGCCGGCTGATGGCCATGGTCTTGAGGTCCATCACCCCGGAGGGCTTGGGGATCTCATCCATCCGCGAGTTGTCGGGGTGGAAGGCCAGCGGGATGAAGGTCTGGAAGCCGCCGGTCTCATCCTGCAGCTCGCGGAGCCGGCAGAGGTGGTCGACCCGGTGCTTCGCCTGGTCAATGTGGCCGTAGAGCATCGTCGCGTTCGAGTGCAGCCCGAGCTTGTGCGCCGTCCGGTGGACGTCGAGCCAGACCTCGGTCGACGCCTTGGCGCCGCAGACCTGCTCGCGGACCTCGGGGTGGAAGATCTCGGCCCCGCCGCCGGGGAGGCTCCCCAGGCCGGCGTCGACCAGCTTCTGCAACACCTCGCGGATCGACAGCCGGGCGATCTTGGCGAAGAACTCGATCTCGACGCCCGTGTACGCCTTGATGTGGATCTCGGGATAGTCATCCTTGATCCACCGGATGAGGTCGACGTAATAATCGAACGGCAGCTTGTGGTGCAGCCCGCCGACGATGTGCAGCTCCGTCGCCCCCCGATCGTGCGCCGACTTCGCCCGCTCCAGGATCTGGGCGCGGTCCATGACGTAGGCCCGGGGGTCGTTCAGGTCGGCCCGGAAGGCGCAAAAGTCGCACTTGTAGACGCAGACGTTGGTCGGGTTGATATGCGTGTTGACGTTGTAATAGCCGAAATTGCCGTTGTACCGCTCGCGGACCAGGTTGGCCATCGACCCGATCGCGAACAGGTCGTTCGACGCCTCCAGCGCCATCCCGTCCTCGAAGCTCAGCCGCCGCCCCGCCTCGACCTTCTCGCGGATCGCCGCTAACCGCATCACCTCGGTCGCCATCGTCGGACCCACCCTCTCTCGCCGCATTCCCGGCGCGACTCCGTCCCGTCCGTTGTTCTTACTGGGATTTTAGTCGCGATTGAACGCTCGATCAACCTCGGGTCTCGGAATGGTGGCCCGGCCCCTCCGATTCGCCCGGTCAGGCCACCGACGCCTTGCTCCGGCCCTTGGGTTCGGCGGGCCGGTCGGCCTTGGGCTTGAACCCCGTTATCAGCGTGGCGAACGGGCTGTCGATGTCCTGCTTCTTCGACTTGACCAAAGAGAAAGACCCCTGCTAAAGCTTGACGGGTATTTTTGACCCATCAATCTGAATCAAATGCCCATCGGTAATTTTTAATGTTGAACGGAGCAACTCAAGCGATCTTCGAGCCAATACAGGATGAACGCTCGGGCCGTATCTAATCGAGACGAGGGAAAAATTTGCGGTGTGGGAAGAAAGAGATGGTATGCGACTGCCTTCGATGAACAGCGGGAGTTCAGCATAAGGCACCGGGAGACTGCCTGCTGCCCGGAATTTGGGCTCGAACATATCCATCTTCATTCGTAAATGAACTAATCTCCATTCTTCCTCGACCGAAAAGCTGGGATCTTTAAGACAAACAGCAACAAGAGAATACTTTCTCATAAATTCCATGCAGTATTGTTGAACCGATATCGGCAGTCTGACGTACATTTCTACCGAGTTTGCCTTTTCGCTCAGAGTCAATTCAAACAGCGGCGGTTCGAGCACCACTCCATCGAAGGCGGAAGAAAATTCTTCGACGACCTTGCAAAACTCCTCCAGCAGAAATTCGATTACCGCGATTTGCTTATCGGGGTTGTATTCGACCTTGTGAAGCGTGTATTGCGATCCAATCACCCCCATCGTGATCGGCCTCGTTCCGAAACCGATCGCATAGCCCCCTTTCGCCCCGTAACCCCTCCATTGGCTCAGCAAATCATCCTTCTCGCAGAAGCACGCAATGTATGGATCCGTAAATGCCAGAAAGCCACTCGGTGTGTCGAGTACGGCTTGAAGTACAGAGCGGACGACTGGAGATGCCGAAATCAATTTCTTGCTGATCGCCCGATTCAGCAGAATATTTGCGTATTCATATTC
>JAABUK010001901.1_pt1 | contig 38693 bp, 42 predicted proteins | sample 5559141 | NCBI WGS metagenome assembly JAABUK01 (sample SAMN10711869, study PRJNA513367) | rock metagenome | isolation source: Antarctica rocks | place: Antarctica: Victoria Land, Pudding Butte nord | collected 2016-01-03 | reverse complement strand
GTCAGGCACGTCAATGACCTCTTGATCCGACTCAGCTACTACGTCTGGATCAGCAAGATTGGTTTGAGACATTGCCTAAACTCACACAGGACTGTATGGCATCAAGATTATATGTTTGCAGCTCTAGGAGCGCAAGTTAACAGCGGTTTTGCGCGCAATATACCGCCATTTTTTAAACCCTAAGACGGCGTAGGGTTTTTTATTCCGCATATTCCGCCTGTGGGGGTGTCTGGCGCAATAGGAGGCGAAACTATTCCGCCTTTCCTCAACCATTGGATGGCGGCAGCTTTGCCAGTTGAAAGTTCTCTCCAAATTAGACCTGCACACAAAGGAACTGTGTTGGCACTCACACATATGAGAGTGGTCACTCTTTCATTTCCTTAGGGATGCTGGCCTTCCCGTTCACTTGTGGCACAATTGGAGATTTGCAGATATCCAACTATGATTGTTATGTGGTTGCAGGGAGACTGGAAGAAGCTGGAGCTGCACAAGCTGCAGCACCAGTTGCTGCACAGGCTGATGCACCTGCTCAGGATCCCGCATCTGCATCAGCAGACCCTGCCAAGCCCTCTCAGGATGTGCCAGCAGCTGACTTTCCAATGGACAATGCTGTACGCTCCCAAGCCCAGTCTACAGGCCTTCTTGAGGCTGCAAGAGATACAGGCGCCTCTGCACCACGCACTGGTACTGGTGATGTTCCTGCTGCCACAACTGCCACAGCTCAGCCGCCTGCTGCCACAGCCAATGGCAGTGCTGGCCATGTCACGGCCACAGCTGGCACTGCCTCAGGAGCACCTGCCCACATTGATCAGGCCTGTTCAGCATATCCTGTCAGAGCTCTGCCTGCAAGAGATGCCACATCGCGGCGCAGATCAGGTGCACCAGCAGCTGCTGTCTTAGCTTCTGCTGAAGGTAACAGTTGGGCAGCTGCACCACCATCTGATAGGCCAGGGCTTGCCAAGAGCCACCTCGGTGACTCTGAGCGCTCTGCGCAACAGCCCCTGCCGCACAAGGGTGGACCATCCAGCATACACCCAGCAGCTCCTCAGACAATTGGTCACAGTGCTCATCCTGAAAGCCATCAGCAGCATGAGGCAGAGCCTGCTCATGAACACCAGAATGGCCATCAGAGTGCCACAGCTGATGATGATGATGCTGATAGTCTAGAAGATGGTGAAATTGAGGATGGTGAGGTCTTATCTGATGGCACCATTGCAGGAGCAGCAGATGACATGCATGATAGTGTTGCATTGTCTCATGCCAATGGCAATAGTCTTGGTGATCAACAAATGAATGGGCACGGTGCTTCAGCATTTAATTGCACTGTACCAGGAACAGCTGATGGGAAAGCTCATCATGCTGTCAACAAGAGGAAACGCTCACCAGATTATGATGGTTCTGAGCATGCCAATGGGTATGACACTAGTAAAGCCCATGCATTGCCTCAAGGCACGCCTGCCTAGACCATTATCAAGGAAGCGCTGTAGAATAGATACAGATAGTGTTTTTCCTGAACGATTTTGAATGCTGTTATTGGCAAATTGTGCTTATGCAACTGTATTTCCTTGGCTCAGCAAGATTTGCATCAATAGAACAACTTATGTGTATACCCTTTCGTGCTAGCATGCAAGCGCTCTGGTGCATACAGACAGCCTTTCAACCATCAAATAAGCCATTTGGTACCGTGAAACTCCGTCCATACTCCGATGCAAAGTGCGGTGTGTGTAATGATAGTTGCTGGTCCAAGTGCTGCAGCGGTCTTTCCACGGCTGGCAAACAGCTCTCTTATCTCAGTCATATGAGGTGTCTGGCACCTGTCAAAACCGCTGGCTTTGACAGCTGACTCAGCTACAGAGCTAAAGACGACAGCAAGTCTGTCACAGACGTCCCTTTCAGCAGGAATGTGCACCGCTCTACATATAAACATCCTTTCGAGTTCAACACACTGGCTGTGAGGCACAAGACATCTGTTGCTGCAAGGCGTCATTCTCACCTTTTACATGCCTTGATGGCTGCAATACATTGCACAATAGTCTTGCATGATAATAGAACAGCAGCTAGCTATGCAATATAAAGCATGTCCTGCTCTGTCACGTGAGCGTTTCACAGATTCAAGCAAACTGAAACAGAATACACACATGGTCTGAGACAGACAGAACAACTGGTCTGGAACACACCCAGACCCAGCACAGCAGGCACTCATCATCCCTACGTTACAGGCAGAACACCAACAAACCATTTTAAAGCACGGTATACAGACACACACATGTAAGAACTACACAACCCTGCACATTCGGCCCCTGCAGCAAAGACTGCATCAGTCACAATCATCCCTGGACTGGCGCTGTTTTTGAGGGTGGATACAATGGCAAAGGGGCATCATCCACACCGTCTGTCAGAGAATCTGCATCTGGTGTGGGCTGCCTTTCTGAGCTAACATCAGTCACAAAGCGCTGTAAGTCATGGAGAAACTCCTCTGGCCTTTCATCCATAGGCACATGTCCACACCTCTCATACTCCACATACTCTGTGCTGCATTGCCCCTCAGCTTTTAACAAGTCAGCAACCTGTAGCATCAAGAGCACTGTCAATAGCAACCAGACCCCAACCTAATTTTGACAGACGATGTGCATGGGTTAAAGTACAAACAGTCAGTCTGTAAGCCCCTCTGTCCAACTTATACTGACACTGGAGGACTCAAGCAAGCAAAGGCAAGGGCAAATGCAAACTTTGCACAACAGGCTGTCCAAGGGTCTGAACAGGTTGAGCAAACTATCTAGCAGATGCCAAGTACTGTATATAACGGTAGCCGTGGCTTGCAAAGCATGATGGTGATCTGCTGTAGACCAAAGGGATCTGCAGTAGACAAAGGGAGATCTGCTGTTGAGTGCAAACCTTTTTGGCTCCTCGTGTGAGGGCACCATCCTTTTCCCCAGTGATGAACATGACCGGCTGCCGAATTTCCTCGTAAGGCATATCTGAAGGGAAGGAGAAAGCCCTGTAGCTGTACAGGCTCCCTCTGTCCCAGTTGTCTGCTAACATTGGCCGCAGGTACCCCTCAATCACTGCCTGTAACGTGATGCATTGATCCATCACTTTTTGGACGAGACAATGATGGGTCATGAGTCACATCGCTGTCTGTCATGTTCTGTGTGGCTCTGGCCGCGTGAACACTTTGTGGCAACTGCCAACAAATGGCAGATTGGAAAATGACTAAGGCATGGCGTATCAACAACTGGACTGCAGCAGCAGCAGTTGTTCATGAGCAGGACTACCAGGTAGCAGCAGAGAGTGCTGCTGCAAGGCTCCTGTGCAGTTGCACTTACTGGTGGCTGATACATTCACACAGCATGTGCCTTGCCATCAGCTGGATGCTGGATGACAGACATGACCGGAATGCATACACCCAGGACAGATGCATGTGCAAACCAGCTATGGACGCTGCTGCACATTGCCTAGTATCACCCTTGAGCATACATGTGCTTGCTGCGCTGATGCAGCAGAAGGCACTTCACAACCATGAATGTGATATGGGCACAAAGCAACACCTGCTTGACTTCCTGCTCAGCATCTGCATACACCTGCAGCTTGCCCAGAGCCACCTCATCTCGCCTCTTTTGCAAGTTCTTCCTGATGTAGTTCAGGCCTGCATCCTCGTTTTGCAGCAGGGCTCGCATGTACAGCCGCTGCAGCTGCTGCCCTAGGCTTGCCCTCCAGATGAAACTGTCTTTGCTGTCTTGCTTCCTCTTCTGCTCATTCTGGACCCTCTTGGTTGAAGTTGAAGGCAAAGCTGGAGCAACAAAGACAAAGCCACTAATGATGCTTGGGTTCCTGCAAGACCCAGCACTATTTCTGAGCCACAATTGGTAGGACAACGCCCTGAGTTGCATGGCATGTTACAGACGCTGATGCCTGCTGAACGCTCAGCAGCTAACATGTCAAGTGAAGATACTGCTTCTGTTGTCAAAGCATGATATGCTTGATCTGTATGGGTCACATTTGACGTCAATGGGGACTGTGCAAACAGAGACTGAGCCAGACAGCATGCACTATGAACACGGGCGCTGTCTGCCCCAACATGCAAAGATGAGCAGGAGCACATACCTTTTGAAAAGCTCCATAGCCGTGAGAGCACCAGCAGAATGACCGACCACAATGGCCTGCGGGATCCCAAGTGCCTTCAACAGACCTTCTGCATATCGTGCTCCTGCCTAGATAAGCAATGTGTGTCGCTCTACTCTGCTGGCCAATATAGGAAGGCAGTCACTGGGCTGTGTCTATTCATGGTCATGTTCATCTGTGCACTTCAGTCATTTTTAGATGCATATTGCAGCGGTGTCCAACAACTAACCTTGCAGTAAGGAAGCAGCAGCTCATGTGCAGCACTGCTAATGTTTCAATCAAACGACATCTGAAGCCGACATACGCATCAGCAATCCTGGCACTGCTACTGATGGCGACACATATGCAGTGTAAATTGGGACAATTACCTCGGATGTGTATGGGTTGCCCTCTGGGCCTGCTGGCCAGGTCAAAGGTCGTTCACTGAGGCCGTAAGGCGGTCTGTCAAAGGCAATTACTCTGCAGCCCTTACTACCACCTTGCTCAGATAGAGGTTGCAGCACATCTCGCCTACATATGCATAAAGATGAGCCAAGCAATTGTCCATAGCAGTATTGCATGCATGCATGCTTGTGCATGAGGACTACATATGACCTCAAAGGAGCAGCTGTGCCTAGTATATACCAGTATCATGCTCGAGCAGCTTGTACAACTCATCGAGGCTCACCAGCTGAAGGTAGATCCGTTCAGACCATGCATGAGGAGGACAGTTGGCTTGCCAGGGCCGCCTGTGCCTGCTTCTTTGTAATGAAGGCGGACACCATCCACTGTTACAAACTTGCTGTCAAAGTCTGCTAGCTGCTCAGGGGGGACTGTATCTGTGAGGGGTGGAGGAATACCATCTAGCCATGGCTGCAGCATGCCCTGAAACCATGGCACTGTCTCCTTCTGCACCTATAACATAAATCACGTGGTTAGATTACACCAAGCTCATTTTTGCATCGTTGCCAGGCATGTCCATCTGCAGTTCACCTGCTTCTGAAGCGTCTGCACCAATCGCGAGCTTGCTCTCCTGCCACCCCTGCAGATGCAGCACGCTGAGTCAGCCACTTGCTGGTCTACAGCAACGCTCCAGTGATCACTGGGAGACGCTCTGTCGTGTGTATGTTGACGCATCACCATTGAGTGCAGCATGCTGCCAGTGCTGACCGCCGACGGTGTGCGCAAGAGCAGAACAACGTGCAGAGCCGCACAGCGGTGATCACTGCAATCCTATGTAGCGCAAACGCTGTGGTTCGTACCGGGTAGACTCAACTGGCAGCTGATCATTAGCACCTGTCTGTTGACTCTGTATGCCTGTGTCAGACGCCTTGAAGCAACGTGTGCGCTGTTTCGCGCAGCGTTTGGCACTCCGAGACAGTGACGCTTTGTGTAGGCTGGTGCCAAGCAGCGAGCTTTGGACAGACATACCGATATCGCTTGCTACAAGGATCAAGCACAGTGTAATTGGCACTCTATGCTTGCTGCAAGGTCGAGTGCAGTACAGAAGCCCACTCGTGGCTATGGAAGCCTCTACAGAAGAGGAAGAAAGTGGTAGAACACGCAACGCGTGCATGACAACAAGCACGCTCAGCTTGCTTTCGATGCGCAGTTTGTCAAGCGCTCAAGCCCCGCCGAGATGCAGCCTTGAACCACGCCTTGGACGAATATCTGAATCTTCCTGCCTGAGACTCACGCAGAATAAGGTGTTCAAAATACAGGTGTCTCAGCTCCTGCTGCGGTTAGATCGTATCTACTGTCAACAGACGCACAGTCTGAGCGTTTAAGCGTCGGCCGAAGTACGATGCTCACCACATACTTGCTGACGTGATCGAGGGCCTCAGCATATCATGCTCAGCTTTCGTGAGGCCCTACCCGGCGACCCCACTCTAGTGATCACGGAGGCAAATCGATCTTATCAGCCTATCAGGAACAGCTGTAGTCGGGCAGCATGAGTGCATTGTCCAGCTTTGGCTGGCAGATGCAAGCAGATCGAGAGGATCTGTGTTCAAGGCTTGTTTGTAAACTCCTCCCTGTGAAGGTGGACCCTCTTTTGCATTTGCGTCACAAGAAGCTACAGCTTGCAAGGGACTGGTGTAATTTCAGTGTGGGGTTGCAGGCTAAAGACATCAATCATGGGCTTGCAATGGACTACTGCCTGCAGAATCTGGAGCAGCACAGGTTTGGTGATGTTGACCCAGCGTCAGTTGAGAGCCTGTATGGAGGGTAAGGTGTTTTCAAGCATTTGCTGCAATTTGAGCTGACTTGAGTGCCTCATGAAATGTAAGTGTGTACCTGACGCGCTGCTGTTTGTGCTACACCTGCAGGCTGAGCGAAAGGCTGGGAAGTCACTCCCAGCTACAGAAACGAAGGGCTCTTCAGAAGCTAGTTGCTGCACTGTTAGCCTGTAAGCTGGACTCCCAGCAACTAGAGCCTCACCACAATTTACTGTCACTGGTGTACTGGCTTGCACGGCGGCCTCTGGAGTCAGCATATGTACCTTCAGATAAACCCAGCGACACTTATGCAGGTCTGCTAATGACACTTCTTTGTTCCCATCAAAAGCAACACTGGTAATACTGACAATTTTCTGTCATCAGTTAGTCTCCAACTGATCATTTTAGGCAAAAGCAACATACAATCAAGGTCAGCACCACTTGACATGTCCGCACCTTGATCCACCTTTCAATGAGCACATCCTGGTAGTTCAGGTTGGATTTCGAGCTCTCTGCTATTGTTGCAGGTTCACCAGATGAGGTATCAGAGGTTGACCATCTATCTGATTGGGGGAATGATGCAGCAGTGTATAGCAGTGACTCTGAGCTGTCAGACTGGGAGGAACCCAGGGACACATATGCAGCTTACACAGACTCACAGTCTCACAGCCAGGCTGTAGAGCAAGCAGCTGCAGGTAAGACGAGCCTTACTAGGCAAACATCAGGACATACACATGCTGAACTAGCAGGCTATCACCAGCCCCTATTGTCAACTTTTGCATGTACAATCATCATTTTGCATCATTCCCTATCAAAATCATGTCTTGTATCCCTTCATCCACACCATTATTGTTTTTACCACAGATGCTGAAGCACAGCAAAGTTCCTCTCCGCTGGATCTGATCAAGCAGCTGAGGCAGAAGCTGGCTGTGCACCTGCCCAAACCACAGCAGATGAGAAGACTTCACACGGGGTGCCTGCTGCTGAGTGTTGCAGCTGCTCAGGGCTCTGAGGATACCCTCCCCCCAGCCATTCACTGCACCACTGAAGCAGACCTTGCTCAACAGGTTTGCACATGTACCAGCTGCAGTACACTCATCTTCCATGAATCCCAGTAGCGCACTGCCATCAGGACAGGCAGCTTGCTGAGCATCGAGCACTCTGTGAGCACTCACGACTGTGTGTCTCAGGGCCAAGGTCCCGCACTCCACATTGGCCTCAAATTTGGGGTGTCACAGCGGCAATGAAGAAGTCTTGCTTGTGTTTTTGGCTGGGTTTGGTCATCCTGATGAGTGCTATGCAGGTCATACGCATGCTCAGAGGTGCGCAGGATCCTGGGCCTGCCTTCCGCCTGGATAGAAGATCTGGCAGCTTCACAGCTAACTCAGACACTCATGTTCCCCACCTGTCACACAGCAGCCTGCACCACATGCTGGGTAGCTTTGCAGCTGCTGGCACAGACCTGCTCAAGTAGGCCCTCCTGTGCTCAGATGTTTTAAAGCAACACCAGGCATCAGTACCTTGCTTGTTGCCTGTCATCCTATGCCTGATTTGCGCAGTGTAGTGTAACTCAGTGGCATATGTACATGATCACAAAGTATCTGCACATGTGTTCAAAGCATATGCAAGCTTTCAAAGTTCCCTTGTGTGACGGCATTCCTTGCTGTGAGCATGTGTGTCAACAGTCAGGGTGAGATTCAGGGTGAGCAAGTGCATGACGGTTTAGGGTTGAGCATTCAGGGTTTGGATTTAGCACTTGCGTTGACAGTTGAGATCTACTGCAAGAGAATTGGTTATTGGCCTGTGCAACAGTGCAGTAGCTGTTATGGGCGCTGCTGGCTGGCAGTCTAGTTTGTATGCACTACGTAGGTGCATCTAAAGGGTGGATTGTTATGCAATGACGTCAGCATGATGACAACAATGCAGGTTGCAGACCTTTGTGAACAAAGTCCAATCTGCAGTGAGCTCCCAATCTTGGCAAGCGTCCAGAGCCCAGTCTTCAGTCAGCCCTACACTAGCTGCCTTTGCAGTTGCCCTGGCTGATCAAATGCATCCCATGTGGGCTAAGCTGGTGGAGATTGAAGAGTCCCTAGGGATGACAGACACTTTAATCACAGTTGCCTTATTGCACCTAGAGTATCAGCTCCAGGTCAGTTCCAAGTCCTGCACAGACACCCCCTGTGACTGCTCCTAACAGACTTTCAGATTCTGAGCCCATTCTGACCTAATCAACTGCTGCAGTCTTTTGTACCAACCGTTGATTCAATCACGCCACCGCATCACTGCTTGCTTAGTGCATGTTCTGCATGCTCTCTGTCGCATGTCAACTGAGTGTGACTCACTCTCTGGTATTGCTTGCAATCATGCAACCAAATTATTGCTGGCTTAGTGCATTTGCCTGTTCTGTATACTCTCCGTTGCATGTCAACTGAGCATCACCCGTTCTCTGGTGTTGCTTGCAACGCCATAGCAGTCAAGTGGAAGATGTTTGTGCAAGCAGGGCGTTTTGCGGCGCATTGGGCTGTTGAAGGATGTCTGGCAGGAGGCCCTGAGCACAGAGGGCCACTCCAGAGATCGCCCTGTCACTGCAGCCCAGCTGAGCTGTGACCTGCTGACCAAGCTGAAGAGCATGCTGCACTATTACAGTCTCCAGGGGGGTCCACGTGGTGGGTTTGCTGCCAAACCCTGAATCTGTATTGGGTGATTCTGCAGAAGTGCTGGCACTAGCAGCACAGCATGTACTCCCAAAGTGCAGAGCATCAGCTTTTTTTACACTCACCACGATATTGTCGCCTCAGCTAGCAACATGGCAGCAAGCAGAGCTCGTCTGTGACACAGATTGGATTTACATCATGGTGACCGCATGCATAGATGCTGGCAAGACAGCAGCAGTGCTCCTCATTTGATTCATGCAGCACAAATCCTCAGCCATTCAACATAAGCCCTTCATCAATGCTTCAGCCATTCAACATGAACCCTTCAGCATGCTGCAGCCTCTTTACCATAGCCTGCAAAGCCGCTGCCATCCATTGTGCTCTCTGTGACCCACAGGCAGACAGGAGGCGGCTGTCATACTACGCCTCTGGACACAGAGCATGCAGCCGCTGCTTGCTGCACTACAGGCGTGGCTGAATGATGGCTTGCTGCAGGGCTCCCCTCACAATTTCTTCATATGTGAAGGTGAGAGCAAGCTGCACTTCATCAACTGAAGCGCTGAAAGGTTGTCACAGTCAGGGGACACTTGTGCTATGCCTGCATGCTTAAGCAATGCAACATTTCAATCTGACGGGCATGCAGTGAAGCTTCTGTAAGCAACTGTTGCAGCAGCCCCTGTATACTCAAACATGGGCCAGAGCTACCAGCTAAAATTTGCCAGTTGCAATGCTTGGTCCCTGGTAGAAGACTTGCTGCAATCATTCCTGTGAGCAGCTCTCAGCAATTGTTTGTGCAGATCAGAATGTGTCGGTGGATTCTCCTTACTTCTGGAACGAAGCCTTCACATTGCGGCGGACAGCAACAGGAGACGTTGCATGCCCAGAGTTTCTGCAGCCCCTTGTTGAAGGCATACTGTCGACAGGCAAGAGTTTGATCCTGCTGAGAGCACACCAAGACTTGCACACCAGGTGAATGCTGAATCTGTTGATCTGTAAGTCAGCATGCGCCTGGAGGCTGTTCTGCAAATTGTGTTGTGCCATTTAAGGCTCATGCTGCGCTGTGCTACCTGCCTGGTCTCTGACAAAAGCATTAACGCTTCTTTTGTGACACCCCTTTTGCAGCCTGCACATAGCAAAAGCCCATTGCACAGCTGTTTTGTCTCTGCACCATTCACAAGTGGCACATCTTAAAATACTGGACAGTCACCAACACAAAGCAATGCATGCAGGACATCAGCGACACCAGCATCTCTGCAGGAAGGTATGCAAAGGAAGCCAGTGAGCAATTTCCCTGGTGCTCTGCAGCGCCGACAACAGGCCTCACAAGGCAGCGTGAGCCAATGCTTTCTGCACAAGCTGAGATCTTCTGTGCAGTCAAGGAGCTTGCCAGCAGGCAGCCCTGCTGGCAACAGCCCGGTCCCCTGCCCAGGGGCCGCTACTAGCAACAGCCCAACCTCTAAGCTCAGAGCTGTTGCTGCTGAGATGCATGGGGCTACTGCTGATGGCAGCTCCAGTATGGAGGCTGTTATTGGCAATGGCTGTGACCCCAGCCTAGGGCAGAAGATGGCTCAGAGCCAAGCATCCTGGCAGCCCCTCCCAGTTGGCACTTGGCCTATCGTCGCCTCCTCTGCCCCTTCTGCAGCTGCCTACTCAATGCCTATGCAAGACAGCAGGCATCAGGGCTGTCAGACCCCCTCAGCAGCTAGGCCACATGCTGGTCGCCATCAGCAGCATACCGAGTTGCATTCACAGTCTGAGGTGTCAACTGGCATGCCCATGGAGTCATCGCAGCATGAAAGCACAGCTACTCCTGCGCTCTCCCATACAGCACAGCTGCTTCACCACTTCAACACAGACTCAGCAGAAAACATGCAGCAAGCAGGCATGCATGCTGCTGAGGCTGGCCCTGCAAGTGGTCATCAACCACAAGCCAGCTTGGAATCAGGCATCTTGGTCAACCAGCAGCAGCCGCAACAGCAGCAGCCGCAACAGCAACAGCAGTCAGCACGGGCTGACAGCAGTGTCCTGGAATGGTGTAGCAGAGCAGATGAGCTGTTGCAACTGTCGGCTGCACCTGGTGAGGCAGCGCTCATGCAGGCTGCCTTGCCTGGCAGTCTGCAGACAGGCCTCACCATCCTGCCAGCTTACTCAGGTGCTGCTGTTCTCCTTGGACCATTGATACTTCACAGTCAAGCAATGGTCTTGATAATGATCATGATCACATCTGTAAGAAATGATGGTCGTGGTATTGCTAGCACAGTGCTGGTGACAGGCCTGTCCTCTTTCTTTCATTGTCAAGGTCTCAAGGGGGCTTTGCACAAACACAGTGCCCATTTGCGACATGCATCTGCCGCCACACAATCACAGACATCAATCAAGAACAGAGTCTAGCATAAAGTTGCATATGCTTGTACACAAGCATGTATCCAGAGTGTAGCGGCTGTCACTTGCGACTGAACATGCTCGATCTCCTTTCTGAGTTGTTGTCATCTGTATGGAGATGATTTTGTCTGTGCTTTGCCATCATCGCTTGAGGCATGCACAAAACAGTCTGGGTTGTCGTTCTCCTGATGACTTCTACAGATGGGAAACAATACGTGACTGATTGGTGACTTTCCTGTGTATGCAGGAAGGGGAATGTTCAGCCTGAGCCAGCAGCCCGACAACAAGTGGGAGGAGGACAGGCGTTGGCTTCAAAGCCTGCAAGATGTGGATCTGCCTCCTGTTGATCACCTGCTGGATGAGTGTCTCATACAACCCATACAGGAGCAGGTATGCCATTGCAATGACACATGCATCCTCAAGACCAATACACGCTGTGCTGTGGTCCAAGTCAAGCATGGGATAATTCAGCAATGATTGGCTGGACTGGCAGGCTAGTTAGCCCTAGGCACCATCCTTGTCCACACTTGTCTGCCCTGGTGCCAAGTGCCTTTCAGCTACATTGGAGGACTCCTTTTTAGCACTTCTTTAGGGCTGTATGTGTTTTTTCTAGGTGCAAGTGCTGTCACATCACGTTTTGCCATGCAACTGACGCACTGTTGTCTCATGCAGCATGTCACCGTTATCAAAAATGTTATTCCACGGCTTGCTGCAAGCCTGCCTCTTTGGGTAGACGTGGTTTTGCCGCTTGAAGGGCTCCTCGCGTGTATCAATTTGCCTTGCAGTGGGGGCCATGCTGACTCAAACTGGGGTCTTGCAGGTAGACATGGTGGGAGGAGTGTTGCTGGCCAGGCTACTGGGGGAGTGGGGCCTGATGCACCAGCTCACCATATTGCGCAATGTCTTCCTATTGGGCTGCCCTTTGCTCATGCCCTTTGCCTCTGCCCTGTATGGCAGGCTGCACAAAGGGCAGAAGCTGAGCAGCCTTTCCCATTTTGAGCTGGAAGTCATGCTACAGCAGAGCCTGGCAGACCAACCCCCCCATCGCCCTGGGGACCATGCTCTGCCACTCCCAGATACACTTTCTGGTATTGCACAGCAAATCTGCATCATGACATGTCCCAAGAACTGCATTGGTATAGGCTGTCCAGCAAGCTTGCTCTGCCTTGCTTAGTCATGCTGCCTGTTGACTATTGTACAGTGGTATGATTGTCCCCTCAGGGCCTCAATCTATTGATGCAAATACCCAACTGGGCGCAGAATCATTCCAGCTGAAGCACATGTCAAGATCACTAGAGTGCAATCCCAAACTGTATGTTGGAAGCCTGTGTGAAAACCTTGTGATGCTGCAGTTGAGCTGGTACACCAGAATCCTTCTGCCAGCATGTCAAGGGCCAGCAGCAGTGGTGAAGGAGGCGCCAGGTGTAACGTGGCTGAGCTGCTGCCCCTCAGGCTGCACTACAGGGTGCCCTGGCCCCTGTCCATGATTGTGGATGACGCCACGCTGGTCAAGTACAACCAAGTGCTCACCTTCCTGCTGCAGGTCAACTTCTTGTGGTCTCCAGTCTGTGATGCTGTGTGATTGCATGCTCATGTGCATCTTGTACTGTTGGGTGCTATGATGTAACAGCACGGTTTTGCATCTGCATTACCGTGTGTTTTTGCAAATGTCTGTGTTTTGATTGTAAAATTTTTAGCAGGCTTGACAGCGTTTCTGTGCCCTCGGGCCTCATGCCTCCTCAGGTCGCTTCAATGAAGGCAAAAGCTGCCGAAATAGTTGGCCTGCAAATGTATTAGCAGAACTGCATCTCATTCTCTGTCGCTGGCTATGCAACAACCGCACAAGTGCTACTCCCAGTCATAGTTGCTGCAGCTTCACACATGTCAAACCAAGAGCCCACACACACGCTGTACTAAGTAAGCCTTGTGTACCTTTCACCCTGCCTTTGTCAGTCCAGATTCGATGGGCAAAGTGGAGCCTGGAAAGGGTGCGCGTAAAGGCAGGCCGTGGGGAAGCAGGGCGCCCATTGGAGCATGGCAATGTGCTGGCCCACCAGCTCAGCCACTTTGTCAACACGCTGCACCAATTTGTGATGGATCGGCTCCTGCATGGCGCTTGGTTGGCCCTTGAGCAGGTCAGTATCGCAACCTGCAATTTGTTATATGTGGAGCATATACTGTCCTGTTCATCTCTTCTTGTCCTTCTTAGGAGCAACACCTTGCTGGCTGATTAGCATATGTATTTTGATCAGACACTGTAACCTCATGCCATGAATGGGTCTGTATTGCGGTGAGAAAGTGCAGGCTGAAACACATCGCCTTGTGCTTCAATCGCTTGACAGTTTGCTGACACAAGAGGTCTAAGCCATCTTCCACAGCAAGGCTTGGCGCATGTCGTGGTTGGAAATCAGGCTGGTCAATTGCTTTACTGATGACAGCGCTGTGCCCTTTGTTTGATATTACGGCAATTTGCACATGTGCAGGGCAAGTGATCCAACCACTGTAGAAGGCATCAGACATCTATCATCTGTCATAGTCTGAAAGCCAAAACAAATTTGATGGAGTCCCTTCTTTTTGTAACGCAGGCTCTAGAGGGAGCTAAGTCACTGGAGGAGGTGACAGCGGCTCACAGTAGGTTTGTGGTGGCGGTGCAACGACAGTGCCTGCTGGCCCCTGACAAGACCTGGAAGCTGATTGAGGGTGTGGTGGTGCAGATCCTTAACCAAGTGCTGCACTTTGCTGATCTGCAACAGAAGCTGAAGAAGCCGGTGAGAGCATGTGTGCTTGCATGTGTGTGTCGGGGTGTGTGTGTGTGTGTGTGTGTGTGTGTGTGTGTGTGTGTGTGTGTGTGCTCGTGCATGGTGGTCTTCATGTCTGAGATTGTAAGTATGTGCCTTTGTCTGATTCCTATATGTACACGCGTATACACTGTGCATGATCGCTAGTGTGTTCATCGTCCAAGATGCACAAGGTGGTGCACAGAAGTGTGTGCTTGCATTCAAAGACGTTTGGTGGCGTACAGGGAACCAAGGTGTCAGTGGCAGATGTCAGAGCAGAGCTTGAAGCTCTCCATGCCAGGTTCAAGGATCGACATCGATACCTCCTGAAGGTGCTGACGGCCAAAACGCTAAAGATCAGCTGGCAATCTGAATTGCACTACTTGGTCATGCGCATCAACTTCAATGACTTCCACGGCAAATCTGATGATCTTTATTAGTATGTGTAAGCACTGAACGCAGTGCCTTAGGTGCGTTCCAGTGCCTGAGAACTTCAAGGCAAGAACTGCAAACAGTGCATAGATGGAGTCAGGTTACAGATGAAACTGCTTATTAGCAGCGATTGTCGTAAAGATACAGGGTACCAAGCTCTCATGCACTGCTCGGACTCACAAAGTGCTTATATGACTCTCGCCCGTTCATCAATCACACCTTAGCAGTACAAAATGAAAGACGCTGCACTAATTGAGTGCAAGTGTCAAATGCCTCTGGCTAGCTGCTTCAAGGTACACAAGTCAGTTTTGTATCAAAGACTTGCACAATAATTTGTCAAACCTCACAAAGTCCAAAACAAACTCATGACGTGACAGACTTAGAGAGACGTGGGCATTTGCCCCTCAAAATTGATGATGTAAAGGTACGCCCTGCTATTAGCAATGCGCAGGAGCAATGCAAAAAGGCATTGCTGCATACAATACAAGCTGTATACACACAATTGATCATACTGCACACTTGAGCCACTGGCGGTATTGCCACTTTTTGGACTATCAGTAGTGGGTCTGGTCTGAAGCTGGACTGGTTCTGCGCTCATCCATCTCATCAAACCCATCAAACTCTGCTGACAAAAAACCCAACTCTGGAGAGTCAGGAATGGACAGAACCTCTCCATACACATTGCTGTGTAGGAGTGCTGATTCACTCATTTCACGAAGAGCCTGAAGGTTGCTGTGAGTGCATGCCTTATATGCTGTGTTGCGCCAGGCTGTGTCTAAACCAAGTGGATTTGCAGCCCCTGATGATCTGGTTGGCGGTGAAACACCACAGAAGCATTGAACACTTTTTGCATGACCTTGCTTGTTGTTGCTGTCACCCTGCAGACAATGTTGTTGCTTCAAAGACTGTCAAGATCAGTCAACAATTGGTGGCAAGATGCTGATTTTACCTGCATGATACGCTGGATTTCAGCCATGCCAAGCTCGATGTCCTCCGAGATCCTACACACAAGCATTGCACTCTTTGAGTGATACAGCAGAAGAGCAATCAGCACTGCTAACCTCACGAAAAATAAGCAAGGGGAAGGAAAGTCGCACCTTGACCTTGACACACGGTCGACGGGAATGTGTTCACGCTGTATGTATGTGCCTTGCTGTACAGATCTTCGTTCTCGTGGTACCCGTGCCTGCCATAAAAGCACACTCAGCACAATACAATACTTTGAAGGGCAGCAGAGACAGCAAAGTTCGATCCGTCACCTGCTCACGGCCCTCGTTTGACCAGCACCGGCCATCTGAGGCACGCGGTATAGGCACTGGCTTTGAGCAGGACTCAGGCATGGCCCTTACGAAGGCCCTGAGGCAGGATTCGCAAAGCCGATTCAGTCTGTCTCATACGCGATCCCACCCCATCCTTCTCCTTTTGCCCCTTCAGTACAGTGTCATCAGCAAATCGTGAGCAGCTTGTCGTTGATGAGACCACTTCGCACGTTTTGATGCTCAAAATCCGTCGCAATGCTATGAAACTCCGTGCGCTGATGTTAGATTCTATTTTCCAGCGCGTCGGTTCGAACTGCGGCGCGACGGTACGTCTTCTGTTTCAACGGCTTGTGTCGTGGCTTGTGTCGTAAATTGAACCAAGCAGCCAAGCTCACACAGCCAACTCATCACAAAGCCCTGCAGTGCTTGTTTGACGCTTGGACGCTCAGGCTCTCTTAAGAAGGCACCTGTGGTCACACTTGCGCACCTGAGACCCAGTGCTGCTTGGTCGACCGACGTAGCGCGTAGAGCGCTACATGTCAGCAAGCACCAAGACCCCATGCTGCCAACACCTGGTTCTAAGCGTCATCATGATTGCCGCAACTGCTTCTCCCAAAATACTTTCCAGCTATTGAACCTGCCCCTCAGCAAGTATGTACTTCCACTTGGTGAGTACAGTAGCAGGGTAACAGGATAGCAAGGAGACGATATGTGTCGCCGACAGGCATGCAAAGCTCGTTGTGCAAGAGTATATTCACTCTCGCATCCTTGTGCTGTGCGCTGTATGCACTGCTTTTGTTCATGTAGTTCAGGAAAGGCTGCGCAGTTGCTTTGTACAACTGCTGCTGTGACACACAACATTGCATCATGAATCACCAATAGTGCTGCCCATTGACCATCATCATGACACTGTTAAGCTTTCTGCACAGACTGCAAGTTGCTGACGTTGATGACAAAAGCGCACTTGCCATTGCCTTCTGTAAAGTTGTGGCACGAATGGATCCAGCAATTGAAAGGTTTCATAGCTAGCATAACATGTTCAAAAAGACAACTAGCGGGCTCCCTTCACCCTACAGAGATACAAGGTGTTGCAAAAGAAGCGCCAAGTAAATGGTAGTACATATTCAGATATAACATATTAGCTTGTATATACTACACTAGTTTCCAATGGTCATCACACATACGTGTATGTTTCCTGGTGTGTACGCCGTGAACAAAGATTGAGTTGCCAACAAGCTATCTACTGTACTTCTACCTGCTGTGCCTGCTTGTCTTCTCGAGAAGTAGGAAACCGCGCGACTGACAGTGCAATGGGCCCTCAACAGTATGCAGTAATGCTTGCTTAGACACAACCCTGCCCATGCAACATGTTCAACTTCAAGCAAAACCTAGCTTTCTCAAAACAAGAAAGAGAATTCTAACAAGAAAACTGAGGCAATCTTTGATTGAATCAATCACTGTCAGAATCTGTGCTATCCTGCAGACCCCTTACCGGGCCAGACCTGCGGCGCTGTTTGGACTGAGACACAGCAGGCTTTGCCCCAACAGTCTGTGAACGTAAAGCTTGACCTTGTCTGCTGTGCAAGCGCTGAGCAGTCGTTTGCACCACCTTTGTTGACACGGGCCTGACAGCTGCTGTTGACTTTGCTTGCTCAGGCACTTGCCTGGCTGCTTCTTGCAGAGCTGCACCATCTGTTGATCTGACTTCACCTTCAAGAGTGTGCTTGTTTGCGAGGAGCTGAGTCACTTCTGGGACTGTATACCAGCTTTGCTGCAGCAGACTTTGACACAGCTGACTGCTGCGCAGATGATGCTTTGACATTCTTGGAATCAACGGTTTGTCCTCTGGAGGTAGCACCAGAGAACTGTTGTGAACCAGTCCCGATTGAGGGCTTTGCCCGACCAGCCCTTGACAGCAGCAGATTTGCTGGTACTGCCCTTGTAGCTGTGACAGCAGCAGCAGCAGCAGGGACAGACAAAGCAGCTGCAGCACTGGGATCTCCAAGACTCCCCCCTCCTGGGGCTTCCCTTAGGGGAGCCCAGCCTGCCCCAGGTACCACTGCAAGGCCGAGCCTGTCATTGCCACGGTTGAAGGACTGACGGCGCCTCAGTGTGTGGCCAACTGGCTGGCGCCTGGGGCCCAGCTTGGGCTCTGTTTCTGTTGACTGGAGGCGCACCACAGATTCTTCTGCATGAAGCACTAAATGCTCTGCTGCGTCACGTGGGCAAACAGCCCATTGGCTGGATCATACATAGACCTTACAATCAGGGCACATCGGCACAGCCTGCATGAAAGTGGACATGCCACAGGCTCAGCAGTACAAGGTACCAAAGAATGGTCTGAACAAACCAACAGGTTGTTTGCATGGCTGTTGTCAACACGAGGTGAGTTGCAACGAAGTTTTTGTGCAGATCGAAACAAGCCAAGCAACAAGCCTATGTGTAGCTGAAATGTACCGTCTGCTCCACCCTGCTGGCTTGTGCCAACTGCTGCTTGTGGGTTCTGAATCAGCAAGCGATGCTCACTCAACTCAGACAGAGCGTGCTCAAGGCCCTCCAGCAGCTGAGCCTGCTGCAGAGACTGATGATGCACCAGTCTGGACGCTGCCTCCAACTCTGCCACCAGAGCAGCCGGTGTTGCTCCATGCTCCTCACACCAGCCTGCATCTGCTGGAGCCTGGTGTTGCCGGCCTGCTGCTGCTGCTGCTGCTGCTGTGCTAGGTTGCACTTGACCCAAACCACTGTGCAGTTCAGTGCGCAATGGCTGTGCAGGTTCAGACTGTGTCAGCGCCTGCTGGTGTGGGGCAGTCCCTGCAGAGCCAAGATGTAGAGACGCAGCCTGCATCTCCAGCTGCAGCCGTGTTCCTGATGCTGGCCCAGCTGATTGGATGTGCTGTGCCAGCTGTGCTGAGCTAGGCATGTTGAGGGCATCAGGGGTCTGGCTCACATGCAACACACTGCGTGCCTGACCCAGGCTTGGGAAATCAGCACTGTGTGTGCTGCTGCTTTGCAGCTCAGCATTTGCTTCAGAGGCCACAGCCAGGGAAGGGGGGGGAGTTGATGTGTTGGCAGAAGCAGACGTCTGGTGGTCTACCTTCTCGTGCCAGAAGTCGAAAAGGCGCTGACCCTTTGGGGTAGCGACAGGGTGTGCTGGCTTGGCGTCCAGCTCTGCCTCAGAAGGCATGTGCATGCGCAACTGAGAAGGGGGGGAGGGAGTGAGGGATTTTGGTAAGGCAGCTTCTGCCTTTGGGGTCTCCTGCTGTTTCCCTTTCCTGAATTGAGGAGGAGGCATGAGGATGGGCACCGTGGGGTTGACATCATCCTCAGGATCTATTTCAGCCTGCTGGGGGGCCCTGGTCTGAGAGCTGGGCACAAGGCTGGGCCAGTTCACCCATGTGGGAAGAGAATCTGAGTCTGCAGTGTCAAGTAGGCATTGATGTCAAGGCACTCACTCTCAGAGGTGCATATTGCACAGCAGCAATTCGATGCAGGCACTGTAACTGGAAACTGAAGCTTGCATGTGTCACTGTGTGATACCAAGTTGACAGCATGATATGCACCACTGCAAGCCCTGCTTGTAGCACCAGTCAATCACAGTGTGCGGTGGCATGACAGGCTTGCAACAAGATTCCAGGTACCTTGGTCTTCAAAATCAGATGCCACACTTGTACTGCTGAAACTGGGTCCCAGCCGAGACTTGGGACTAGTACTGCCATCCCTGTGGTGCGTGGACGTCTGTCCAAGGGTGCGTGTCAGCAAATCAGGTGGGTGAGCAGCATCTCGGGGCGGGGCCCTTGTTTTGCTGGGTGACACTACCACAGTTGTCTCATCACTGACTTCAAATTTGGGTGGGCTGTTGTTAATCCCAAGGCTTGGCTCTCGTGGTAGAGACAAGGATCCAGGACTGTTGCCGACAGTCAGAGAGCTGGCAACCTCGAACATCTCATTGAGAAAGGAGTGGCTGCTCTGTTTTGATGAGGAGCTGTACCTTTGGCTGCTCTGCCGTGATAGGGAGCTGTACCTGTCATGCAGACTCAGCTCTCTTTGGATTGTCGAGGACTTTCTGTCTTGCTGACTCAGGGAGCCAGCTGCGTCATCAACTTCCTCGTCATCATCCACAGACATGTAGCTGGACTGCCTAGGAAGGGACAGGACGCCCTTTAGGAGGGACCCCAGTCTCTGACCCAAGCTTGCATCCCGGGGCAGTGATCTTCTTCCATGATGCTCAGCAGGATCCCTGAGGTCCTCAACCACCTCCCCTGGGTCCTCAGATGCCTCCCCAGGGTACTCAAGTGGCTCTGGCAGGGTGCTTGGCTCTTCCATACTCACAGCGGTGTAGCTAGAATGCCTTGGCAGGGACAGAGCTGTGTTCAGCACCGATCCCAGTCTCTCACCTAGGCTTGCATGACGTGGAGGTGCTCTTCTGCCATGTGCGACCTGCCCAGATGACTCAAGGGCCTCTTCAGTTTCTGCCGCAGCTTCTGGGGATCCATCAGCATCCAATGGAATGTAGCTAGATTGCCTGGAAGGTGACAGCATGTTCTTGAAAATGGACCCCAGTCTGTCCCCAAGGCTTTGCTGTCTGTGAGAAGGATGCAGTGTGCCAACATTTGGGACTGCCTGCCAGCCTGATCTGGTGGATGCCTCATATAGGCTTGACAGCTGAGCATCGATTGTGGCGCTCAGGTCTGTGTCTTCTTCTAGCTGCTTACGTACGGCTGACTTGGAGTCTGAAGATGCTGATGGCACTGCATGTAAAGGGGGGCCTGCCTCAGCTTCCTGCATCTTCTGAGCTGCCTTTTGCAGCATTGCAGCCAAGGCTCTTTTCCCATTGGCAGGTGCCTCAGGTGCCTTTAGGCTGACAGCTGTCTGCCCATTGTCATGGGCAGGAGTGCCACCAGCAGCCGCTTGGGCAGCTGCCTCAGCCTTGGCCTGCTGAACTGCCCTGCGCATGAGGCTGGCCATGCCTGATTTGGCACCTCCAGCTGATGCAGAAGAAGACGCTGAATCAGCTGAGGCCTGCAAAACATACTCCTGCTTTGTGCAATAAAGATTGTGCACAGAGCTTGTGCCAAGCTTTGGTGGTGCAAGAGGTGCTGTATCACAGCATTGTCTGTTGCGCAGAGACATATTGCTGTGCAGATCTTATGTAAGAGCCTATGTGACCACAGCACTCTTGGTGTAGAGCCAGCATGCAATGCTTCAAGTGTGGCATCATGTGCGCACCTCAGCACCAAGCAGCTTGGAAAACTGGGAGGCAGGAAAGAGGCGGGCCAGGACGCTGCGAGTTCTGGTGACCTTCTGGATTTGGTGTTGCCCCATGGCCTGCTTGAAGATGCCTGCCAAGCCATCCCCTTTGCTCTGCTGGGCCTTGAAGTAACTGTCTGGCCAGTCATGCAGCAAGCCTCCAAACCTGCACCAAGCAGGAACATCAAGTCTCGATTTGCCAAGACTGTGCGGGGCGACTTTGTGAGGCACGGCAGTGTGACTGGCTGCAACAAAGTACATCTGGACATGCATTGACATGGTGCTGCATGATGAAACATACAAATGATGGGATACATATGCAGCCTTTGGCACTTGGCTGCATGAGAGCATATGCAGAGTCAGCTGCTGGGACTTCTAACCCACTGATTTCACTTCTCATTCACCACTGGTCCTACCAAATCTTATGTGGTCTATTACAAGGGCTTACAAGTCAAGCATTGTCCCATTGCAGGCCTTGTCCTGCATGGCTTGTCTAAACATGTAGGATGTCAGAGGTCGTGCAAGGTTCCAGCCAAAACGAAGTTGATTGGGCATGCACTGAGAAGAAGCAAACACCTGGACAGGACAACCTTGGTAAGCACTTGCAGATCAACTGCAGGGCCGGCAAGCTGGTGACCTTTGCGGTGGACAATCTCCCCAAACAGTTTTTGCATGTCCTGCTTGTCTAGGTGCTCCTTGAGGGAGTCCATGTGGATGCCCACAATGCCCTGCCTTTGTCTTTCCTACAAGCATAACTGCTGTGTACGGACCAATACCCATCACTCATCACATTTAGTTTAGTCGTGATTGGCGTAATGTACATGGCATACCCCAATGGCTGCCAGGACAATTTTACATTCCTGCTGAGGCTAAGGCCCTTCCCCGTGAGGGGGCATTGGCTCTTGTATCACTCATCACATGACAATGACAACATCAATGAAATGGAGGATGATTGCTGACTTGTGGCTCATGGGCATCAACAATGCACCGGCCACGCTGGCAATCAAGGCATGGCGTTAGATAAGCTAACAAGTCTGGCTGCAAACAGAATGAGCCGGCATGCGCTATGCAAGGGGTAGGGTGCGTGCAGTAAAACCTTGTGTCTGGCAGCGCACAAGCCACTGAACTGCAAAAAATGTCTCTGCAGAAACCCTTCATGCTTCATCCTGTGTCCGGCATGCGGACATAACCAGCAATTTCATGTGACTGCAATGGCATGCTTTCATTCAGCATACTGCTGAGCTTCAACTGCAGCATCCTTGCTCATCCTATACACTGCAGTGCTGATGCACTTCAGCACGTACATGCAGCAGTCTGCATTGTGTTTGTGGTACCTTGCATTGCACAGCAGCTCATGCCTGAAACCGGTCATTGCTTGACAGAGGCTCCTGTCTTGATTACTGAAACGCAGATTGTGTCGATTTTCTCAAACAAATGGATATAGAAATACCTGTATAGTGAGCTGCTCCTGCTGGCCTCTGAGCCTGGCCCAAACATTTGTCTTCTTCTTGCGTGGGGCAGCCCTGAGGAACAGGTCGACCAGCAGGGCATTGCTGGGCGCCCCTGCCAGGTTCTGACACAGCTCTGCTAGAAGCACAGCCAAGTCATTGTGGATGCCAATTTTCTTCTTCTGGGCGTTTGCCTCCTCTTTGAAAGAGGAGACTATGATTACCCTCAGGAACCTGCATGTTGGACATATTTAAGTGCTATGCTGTGTACAGTGTTGAACACAAGATGGACAATGCATGAAAGAACAGGTGTCTGGCACATTGCTGAGTATGAGCTTGCGGACAAGATGGGCCATATGACAGAATGCGTTAGGCACAAATGATTATGGTATCAACCACAAGATAGGCAATGCATGAAAGAGACTGTGTCAGATACAATGCTGATTGTAGTCCTGAAAATAGGATAGACAACATGAAGGGAAGTGTGTCCAATGCAGGCATGTTGGACACTACTGCTTGAACACCCAGCGAGGACACTTGCCAATTACTCACGGCACAGTCAGGGCCGGAAGTTGGCCCAGTAGCTAAATAGGAACACTAAGCATGAGCCCACCACAGACTCACCAATAGAGGATGAGGACTGAGGTGACTGGTGGCAGGAAGTACCAGGCATAGGCCTCGGACCTCAGCAGCCAGTTCATCTGCATGGGACCAGTGATGGTCACCCCCAGGTCCTGGTCGTAGTTGGCCACCTGCTGTGTGAACATCACCTCAAAGTAGCCTGCAGCATAAGAAGAAATTTCGAGTTTCAGGTATTGTGAAAAAATGCGTATCACTCATGGTGCGCTTGATTGGGTGGCGCTCAGATGTAAGCTCCCAAGAATTTGCTGAGCTACAGTTGGGGTGTTGGAGCTACTTGTGGCTCGTAAGAGGTCCTGGCCTGAGAATCACGCGTGGATGATCTTCAGCCGTCACCACCACCTGATACAAAAAGCCTTGAATCAAGTGAGTCACAGATTGCAGCCACACTGCGCAGTGTGGGTGTTGTGATGCTGTGCATCATGGCACTGCAAGCATCAGTGCGGGGAGCAGGTAGAGCTCACATGCAAGCATACATGCAGGTATGAAGGGCATGCCCATGGCCAGCAGGAGCCACAAAGTGCAAGACTTTTGCAACAGAATTGTGTCAGAGCACCATCACACAATGCATACAAGCTAGAGCTGGTTTGCGACCAGATGGATAATGGGTGAAGGGGCTTTGACAACAACAGAAGGCAGGCCGGTTGTGAGCAGCTGCCGTTGACAAAGACGTGTTCTGTGGACCTGTCAACAGTGTCTCAACCCCGGCAGCAAGTCACCTGAGATAGAGGCCGGCAGGGTGGTCATTGTGACTTCAAAGTCGCCAAAAAGGATGTGGCCCATCACTGCAATGAGGATTGACACCGCCAGCACTGTGTATCCCACGTCCAAGATCCATGGCAAAGCCTACAAGGAATCGACTGTGTTGCCATGCAGCTACTCGTCCATGACTGAATCGTGTGTGACAATCATACAGTCAGTCAGTCAGGGATTTGCCGTCATTGGGGCCAGCCCATTGAATGTAAATTGCAGTCTTTCATCAGAAAAGGAAACAGACAAAGAAAATGTCGTAGACAAACAGAGTCATCATCAGGAAACTGTCACTGTATGTGAAAAGTATCCAAATGTTGAGACATGTGGCGTGTGCACAGCTTCTTCTTTGGAGCTCAGAGCAATTGCATATGACCAGATGAGATTGGCATAGGATTACACAGGAATGACAGCAAAGGCCTGGTGTGCGGCCCTGCTTGAATGTCCAGGAAACCCAACAAGGCATGAGGGAGTTGCGTGCATGCATTTGCATGCAAAGTTGAATGACATCATCAGTGGGTTCTGCAACACAAGCAGCTGCACGCCTCAGAGATTGATGCTGACCTTCCTCTTACAAAAAGTTCAGCACAGCACAGCACAGCACAGCACAGCACAGCACAGCACAGCACAGCACAGCACAGCACAGCACGGCACATGCGTACCTTGAGGGTGGTGTTTGTCAGGATGGAGAGCCTTTTCTGGGCAGATAGCACCCTGATAAGGCGCAGGATGAGCATCTGCATGGTGATGCCCTGCAGGGTGGTGAACAGCACTATCTGGTTGCTCATGGTGTCCACTGCAGCATACATGGCGGCCATGCTGTCCAGGCCAGTGTTGACATCAGGCAGAGCCCAACGGCCTGCCGCTCCCGGCACCTCCCCATAGCTGCTGATGGATGAAGCTGCAAGAAGACAGCCACTGACTCAGAGACAGACATGGGAACAGATGAAGGGGTTTTGCAGCGTGTGGAAGGTATGCTGTCAAGGCTTGAATGTGGTTCAGGGTCCAAGACCTGCTGCTGCTGACGACGCCTGTTGAAATGTGCCGATGGCTGAAGCTGTGCAAGCGCAAACATGTGCGCAGACACGACAACGAGAAGACCACAAGCTTTGCACTGCAAAGTTTGCAGTGCATGGCTTCCATGCTTTAAAGGCTTTGTTTGTGACATGATGATTGAGACTGTCAAATAGCTGCTCTCCATGCCTGTGTGCTGACAGCTGACGCTGCACTGGCATGCTCAGCTGCTCCCCTACTAAAGGAGTAGCTGAATATGCTGAATCTCAGCGTACATGGTAGTGCATCATGCCCAAGTGGGAGTGAAGTAGGCGCAGAGACACCAGACATGAAATGCAGCTTGAGTCTGTGAGAATCTGAGGCAGCCAGCTCACCATTGTCCACAGAAGAGTCTTGTTTTGTGGGCAGCAGGAGGCGGGCTTGAGCCCCTCCTAGGGAGTCATACACCTGGTATGTGTCCTGAGGCTGGAAGTCCACCAGGCTCTGGATGTACACGCTGTAGGTGATGAGGCAGATAAGCATGGAAGCCAGCACAGCCAGGTCGTACACCACCCAGGTCTCACCAAACGCAGCCTGTACACATGTCACAGCAACTTCCACTTTGAGGCCAATCAGCAGAGCCAGTCGTACACCACCAGGTTTCACGGAGCGCAGCCTGTACACATGTCATAGTAACTTCTGCTTTGAGGCCAATCAACACGGTCCAGTCGTACACTACCCAAGGTCTTGCCAAACGCAGCCTGTACACATGTGAAAGCAACCGCAGCTTTGCAACCACTCAGGACACCAAGACAACAAGTTCAGACCAGAAGTCGGGTGCTTCACAACTTCAGAATCTGCATGACACCAGTGACTCTGCATGACAGGGCTACCAAGGAAGCATGCCTCCCTATGCCATAGTCAGGTACTCAGGACTGCCTGGTGTGTACATCATGTCATGAAGGTACTAGCTATGTTCATATGTGGGGATTCTCACCAGGATGATCTTCCACACAGACGTTGCGTTTTCCAGCCTTCCCCAGACAGTGACAGCCACAATGCCTGCTTGGGCTGCAGTCAGCAAGACCAGCAGCATGAAGGCAGCCATGACAGTCTGGTCCATGCTGTCACTGCTGAAGCTGAGAGTGACGTCGGGCACAGCCTGGAACTGAGCCACCACATCAATGGAGCCAGATGGGTCCCATGTGAAGTCCACTCTGGCATACCTGCATGCCACGTCACTCTGTCTGATCAGCGCAGGAGAGCTGGGTTTGTCAAGGTTCAAAGCCACAGGCCAGCACAAAGGTCTAGGCGCACGCACACGCACACACACACAGACACACATGCACGCACACACACGTTGATGGGAGATCTAGCTAGTTTGTATACTTGCTGACCAGATGATGCTCTGTTTCTGTTGACTCCCTGCTTGTGAACAATGGAAATGTGCTCTTGCTGCATGTATCAATGCTGCATGTCAGCATTGAGTGCTCGGGGGAGTGTACTTTTGGCATGTACTAGCATTGCTTTGATTGGAATCAATTGTGTACTGTCAGTGCCAAGTTTACAGGTCAGTGCTGCAGAACACTTGCAGTGTCAAAGCAGCGCTGAGGGTCCCAGCTGGCGTTTTCTCTAAAGCCAAGGGTGAGGAGACTCATGGCAGATCTGCGCTGAATGCAGGGCACATGTGTTATATAATACATGTAGCTTACCCATAGACCTTCAGCTCTGAGTTGAATGTCAGCAAGCGAGCTGTCAGTGTGGAAGTGTGCACATCCAAATAGTTGCCCTCCGTCAGCACTGACAACAATCTCTGGCTGTCATTTTGGCTCAGCCTGTTGTCGAAGACAGCAGGAAAACCTAGCTGAAAGCCAGACATGCTCCTCGCATGGAAGCCATATGGTGTGCCAATGTAAGGAGTGATGTCCACTGTTGAGGAGACGTTATAGAAGTCCGCTGCAACCAATGCAACACTGAGTTAGCGTCCTGCTCCTCTCTAAAAGACACAGGTTACATCACTCACAGCAGCAGCAGCTGCAACAGTAGCAGTAACAGAAATGCTGATGGTTAGGAAACCATGTTAAAAGCAGCTTGGGGGGCCATCATTGGGGTCTCAGAGCAGGGGTACAATCACGCAGAGTTCTAGTATGCAGAGATCAACAATGGGACTCAGCTGGGCACTCAAATTGTGTTAAGATCATAGTGGGCTGATCAAAAGTGTTCTAGGAGAGAGTACAGGACCTGCTTTTTTTGGGGGATGTGCAACATTGCTGACTACAAAGAAAAGTCAGTTACATAGTGCAAACCTGACATCAGAAGCGCCTGGGGACCAGAATCGGGCTTTTCTGCGTCAAGAAGAAATCTTTTGGCTCTCAGGGATATAAAATTGTCACAGGGTTCTGACAAGCCTTTGCTTCATACTAGACAGCCAAATTAGTTGCATGGGTTGATCAAGATAACCAAGGGTTTGATACGGAAAGGGAGGCACTAAGGGCATGTTCACCCGCCTTTGCAGCCCAGATTTGCATCAGCATTGACTGACACAGATGACACACTGCTTGTCAAGAAGACGCTGACCTTTGCTGAGGCTGGCGCCATATACAGATGAAGTCTGCAAGAACACAGCATCCACTCCATACGGCAGCAGCCCTCCAGTTGTGTTAGCCTGAACAACCACCTGCCCAGTGGCTGCATCATATATCACAGCAGTATCTGTGCAGGCTGTTGTGAACTTGGCAAAACGGCGATCGCAGGACTTAGTCACTGTCTTGCGTGTGGACTGCAGCAGCAAACCACCCACCACTTGGTTGCTGTTCCAGCCTGCGGTGCAGCAAGAAGTCGCCTGGTGAGGCTGTTTGAGATTGCTGGGGATTGCTCCACAGGGGGTTTTGTGTCCCCAAGCAAGCGCAGTCTTGCTGTCACATGCTACATTGTTTGCAAAGCGTTTGTCATCAACATCTGTCTGTAGACCCTATGGGTCTGCATGCTTGACGTGCAGGACTTCGGATCATAGGCTGTGCAGGCAGCTACAGGGTGTGCATTCCTTTATAGCTTCACAATGTCAATGCAAACAGTTCCACAACCAGAGGACAATAGAAACCAGTAGCATTGTGCCATTGCTGTATGATGCAAGGCTGCAGTCAAATTGCAGCTGCTGCAACATGCGATGCAGACAGAAAGTGCAGACAGGCTCACCCACTACTCGGGACAGCTGCTGATTTGTATAGGCTGCAGCTGTAGAGTTGGTGGTGTTGTACACAGTTGTACTGTTGGTCTGGACAGTCACAGTCGTCACAGTGTAGTTCATGGCCAACTGCAAAACAACAGCAAAGATGGCCATGAGCAAGTACAACATGAGAGTGAGCCACCAGTTCACATGTCAGCAGAAGCTCAGCAGTTGAACAAAGCAAATAAAGCAACTGAACCCATCAGTGTCTTGCAGGTCTAATTCTTTGCCCATGAGTGAACAGTACTCTGCATGGCTGCATCTCCTGCAGACGCTTTGGACAAGATGACAATGCCTATGTTATACATGTTGACACTGTGATCAGAGGCGAAGCAGCTTCCCTCAATCATGCACACTACGTAAACACAAGTACGTAAACAACTACGCAAACACTCAATCATGCACCGCTGTGTGACCACAACAGGTCAAAGTCTGCCGTCTGGAGGCAGTTAAAGCAGGCGGCAGCATAGCAGTGCAGTTGCTGAGGCTCACTGAGGTGCCGTCTGTGCTGCTGCATGGTGTGCTCTGCAGGCGGCGCCTACTAGACAGCAGTCCATCAATCTCCCGGGTGATGTTGGCTGCGCTCACATAGAACTGCACCCTCACACTGCCATCATCACCTCTAGCACAGCCTGACACCACAGTCAGAGTGCTGCTGGCTGATGATGTGCTGAGCTGGGATACTGCTGAGGAGGAGCTGCCACTGATGGCTGTGGCAATCTCTGCCTCGTAGGCTTGTGAGATGACTGACAGCTGGAGCTGCAGCTCCTGTGGCATAAAGAATTGGCTTCAGTCAGCGTGAAATTAGGTGTGAAAAGGGTGAGGCCAGCAGAAATGGGTGTGTGTGCTGAAACACGTGCATGCACTAGATGGCAGGCAGCCTTCAAACAGACTTCACAATGAGAGTGAAGCTGTACTTTGCTGTCACACACAGCAAGTATAGACAGCTTGAGCTGAAGTTGTGAGTATGCACAACAGATGGAGGCAGCAGGCCATCTTGGCATCCAGCTTCACCCACAAGCAAGCAACTTGGCATGTATGGGACACCAAACTCCACATCCTTAATATTTGCCATGTACGAACAGTAGATGTAGATCACTTGCAATATGTTTGACGCATGGCCATGCAATGCTATGTCTTGCTGAGTTAATGCTTGCTGCTGACCACATATAGACACTGTCAAGGCCAGCTGATCTGTACAAACTTGCAGCAATAGACGCTCTGCTGAAGCGTAACGTAGGCAGTTGGGTTACACCCACAGCGCAGCAAATGTATAGCAGAGATTCTTGCTGTTGAGCAAGAGAGCCGTGCAGGTCAAGGGGCATTGGGCTAGTCAGTACAGCACCTCAACAGAAGCTGAGAAATCATCTAGCAGGTCCTGGTAGTCATCAGCAACAGTTGCGTAAGGCACCACCCACAGCGGATTCACTCCCACTGACATTGCGGCCTCCATCTCGTACAGCTCAGCTTGCACGCAGGTCAGGTTTGCCAGCAGACCTGCATTCAGCAAGCATGCAAATTTGCATATGTCTCAGCTGTTTTGCAGCATGTGCACATCAGGTTGGCAGGCAGCCTTGGGGATGGTCTTAGCCAAATTGAAATGGCATGCTTAATGGCATGCTTATTGGCATGCCTTCTGTGATGGCATTCTCTGGCTGGTGCAGTTGAGCATGTAAAGTTGTTCAACAACTGCCCAGCTGACCATCATGCAAAAGGATGGCTTGCGTTGCAGCCTGTTGCTGCAGGTCAGAACACAGCTTTGATTGGCAAAGTGATCACAGCTGGCAGAAGCAGTAAGAGCACAGCAATGTCTGTCTGGCAGCGTAGCACAACTTGACATGCCACAGTATGGCTTGACGCAGCACAGCACAGCACAGCACAGCACAGCACAGCACAGCACAGCACAGCACAGCACAGCACAGCACAGCACAGCACAGCTCAGCACACCACAGCACAGCAGACATAGTTCAGCACACCTGACAGAACTAGTGTGTCGTTGTTCACAGCGGCAGTTGTCAATGAGTATTCAGTCAGCTGGGCACCGCCACTACTGCTAGCGCTGCTGCTGTCCACTGCCGTAATGCTCAGAGCTAGGGCGCTGTTCAGTGATGATGCAACCAAGGAAGAGTTCATCACCAGATCTGCAACGTTGCAAAACTTCTTGTGGAGCAACAGACCCTGGCAACCAGCAGCTTCATTAGGCAGCCCATACAAGCTGCTTTTGGCAGGTGCAATGCAGTGTGACCCCAGGTGATATGCTTGCATCAGCCGTGACTTCACAAGACAGCAACGCAGCAGCTGCTGCTGCAAATAGCTATTGCTGACAGACAAGCAGAGACATGGCTTGATTTTATGCACCTGCCTGCAGCAGCAGGGCTGTCCTGTTGCCGGTTGGCCAGACAAAGCTGATGGTCTTATAGCCCATACATTGTTGACTGAACACATCAACAACATGACAGGCACTTACTGCTGCTTGACTGTAAGAGCCGCCGTCTGCCAGAAGCAGTAACAGCAGCAGGAGCAACATCAGTGATGTCCCCCGAAACCCCCAGCTCAGCGCTCAGTGTCAGCGTCAGCAGTGCTGAGTCTGAGGTGATCATTGTCAGTGTGTAGTTGTCAACAGAGACTGTGGGCAGAGACACGGGTGCCCAAGTCAGATTCTGTGCTGCTGCTGCTGCTGTCAGGTTAGGTGCGCTGACAAACTCTGCAGGCAGCTGCACAGCGTCAGGACCTGGCTTTTTCTTTGAAAACAAGTTTACTTTGTTTAGTGAAAAACCATGCAGAAGTGATTATAGGCCCAACGTAAGGCCTATACTAGTGAATTTGACCACCCCGCAAACTTGTCTGTTATGCCGATGTCGATGAAATACATTGACACACAAAATCAGGTGGCATTGCTGTCCTTTCAAGCACTGCTGCTACCATTGGTGCAAAGGCCCTACTGGCTTCATTCCTATGTAGTGCTGTTTTACTGAAGCACAGTTGGCAGATGCATCATGGCACACACAGCCAGAAGACAAGATTTGCTGTGTGGCCCACATGCAGCGCACATAGCAGCATCATCAGCAGCAGCCGCATCACCAGCAGCAGCATCAAAAGCCGCACAATCAGCACCATCAAGAGCTGTACAAACAGCAGCAAGCTAGAACGGGCAGAGCAGCCAACCTGAGATGAGGCCTGCTGACACAGCACCAGCAAGGGCAGTGGTAGCATTGCTGGTTGCTGTGAGGATGTCAGCCTGGGCCTGAGCATCAGCCAAGGTAGCAGCAGGCAGGGTCAAGGGCAGGGTGAAGGTGACAGCATACTGTTGCTGCACCTGCACCAGCCGCCAGTTGGATGCCAACTGAGCATAGCTGTCCTTGGCCCTGCACATCACAAAGGCAACTTCTTGGCAACAACATGCTGTTGTTGTGATTGAAAAGCAGCCAGACTAATACTGCCTTTGATAGCTGGCTTGAACGTTGCTGGATTTAACATTAGACACTGGTTATGAGATTGACAGAAAGTGTAAATGGGCTGACCAGCGCTGATGATGATGCACCTGCGCCAGTTGTCAGCTTGAAGCCAGCTGAGCATAGCTGTCCTGGGCTCTGTGCAACATTAGGCACTAAGAGCACCGTGACAGATGCAGAGCATGATGCACATCCCAAGCACACATGTTGGATGCCTCCTAAACCAAGTTTTCCTTCAGCAAAATGCACAGAACTGACAGGCGCCGTCTTGGGGGTGAGGCAATTGCAGTACCTGTAGAGATAAAGGTATGATCCAGGCAGACACAGGCCCGCTGCTGCAAAAGAGATATCACATGCGGGGCATACTTCACTTGTGGAGCAGGGGGTGACGTCCACTGCAATGATGCTGCTGGAAATGTCCTTCCCTGTGCTGTCCAGCGACACAGCACCACAGTCCTGCAGTGTGGAGGCAACACATGTCGCAACCAGGAATGCTATTATGACCACAAATTGTCTGAACAGTTGGTAATGCTGAGATGCAGCCTCATCTTCAGCGTCAGGAAATCTGATGAAAGCTGTTGCTTGTGGTGATCTAGCCTTGGTTTGTGCAAGCATGCAGCATGGACAATGGCACTTTGTTGCCATACAATATTGCCACATGCAGGGCATCTACATGGAGGCAAGCATGTCAAGGTATGTTGCATGTAGTGACATGATGTGCAATGACTATGGGCATGACAAGGTTGATGACACCCTTGCAAGCCTGGAGCAAGATTGGAGTAAGTAGTGGGTAGAAAACATTCAAGACAGATGAAATGCTATGAAGGTGTGTGTGTGTGCATGTCTCAGGTGGAGGAAGCTGTTTGTCACATGCAAGGTGCGATGGGTGGACCAGGTAGGGTACCGAAACATTTGAGATGCTGGTGCAGGGTAGCAACGGCACAGAAGTAGCGACTCCGTAACCAGTAGTAACGCTTGTGGAGTTGCCGTAGGTCACAAAGGTGAGTCCTGGTGGACCTTGCACCAATGCATCTCTGCAGATGACAGCACTGACATCAAGACAGTGATGCCTTGGTAGCCATTGTACTGGCATGTGACAGCAGAAATGCAGCTTCAATCAAGTTTACAGCAGGCAAAGGCGACAGTGCTCAAGCCAACGTGTAAATCCTGCCGAGCACAAAATGTCTGCGGCGTGAAAAGAACTGCTGAAGATCTTGGTGCATGTCGAATTCACCAGACACAATTTGTACAGTATCAACAAGGCACACACGCCAGAAAGGTTTGGCACACAGACAGCGCAACTCACAAGCAGGCTGTCCAGAAAGAGATTTGGAGGCAGGATGAAAAATTATACCTGAGATCGCAGGCAACAGTACTGCAGGTGCCATCAGAGCACAAGTACTCCCCAGTGTCACATGGGTCAATGATACTGATGGTGCGTGTCACACTGGCATTCAAGCTGGAAATGGAATAGTCAAACACCATGAAGTTGATGGCAAAGGTAGTGCCCACAGCAGCAGAGGTGTTGACTGCGCAAGAGGCAACCCCCTGCTGCGTGAAAAGATATCCTGCATGCATGGAAAGGCGTTTGCAATTATAATGCAGCCTGCCATTTGTCAGCCTGACGATGTGCAGAGCTGCAAGTTGCATAACATCAGATACAACCTTCTTTGTTGTTTGAACTTGACAAGCTCTGTTTTGATGTGACAGACAGATTGTGTACATCAATGCTTCAGATTTGCAATGACAGCACAAACTCTTTGCAGGCTTCAGATATGTCGAGAGCAGCCATATGAGTGCTTCTGACAGGACACCTCATACCTTGACACCGGCCCAAAGCAGGCATAGGACAACAATCAGGTCTGCCTGGACAGCACCTGAAAGCTAAAGGGTGTCAAATTGGGGGGGAGGGAGGGTGGAGGAGAGGAACTGGCTCACCTGGGCAGGACAGACCCAGACAGGATGTAGGGGGGCAGGCCAGTATCTTACTGGTCAGATTCCCATCTGATGCACTGATGGCAGTTGCACCCAGCTCACACAGCAAGGCTGCATGAGGACACAGAAAGAGTCATGCAGTTGGACTGTGCATGAAGATCTTGATCTGCACTGCCCATTGGTTGTGTGCTTGTCTGATCTTCTCTCTGTGCTCTTTCTGATGCATGCATGTGTCTACGCTCAGGGCTGTAAGCCTGACAACACAACCTGCCATAGTGCTGGATGTCAATGGACATCCTTGACGCGAGTGTGCAGCTTCATGCTGCCCACTTATGTCAAGTCGTGTTTGTGTTTAGACACAAGTCATGCAGTCTCCAGAGTGTACCTGACGTTGGTGTTTGTCCTGTGCTGCAAGCTGCGTAACTGTGTCCCTGCAAAGTTCAGCAGCAGGGTCAGCAGCCGCTGCTTTTGTGTCAGTGCTGTGAACCTTCGGGCAAAGCTTACAATCATTGCGTATTGCAGCTCAGGTGTGCATTGCAAGTTGTGAGCAAAATAGCAAGCAGGTTCTGACAAGTAACATGAACATGGCAGTGTGGCTGCTGATGTATGCTGATCCTGCCAGATGGAGGCATGCCATGTACAGCTAGGCAGGCAAGCAGTACCATGTTGTGCTGCAGGGCATGCACAGATGCGACTAGTTTTAGGGAATCATGCGTTCCGTGGTGAAACTATGAATTGAGGAACGCTGGGGGACTAGTAGCAGGCATCATGATCTTCTGGGTGTGTGTACAGCACTGAATGCTATGATGGTCAATTGACCGTCGTCAGATGCAACTAGTGTCAGCAAAAACCTGCTGGAGTATGTGTTGGCTTGCTAAAGTGCATAGCAAAACAGCAAGAGCTGCTACACACTGGTCTGAAGTGCACCTGTTTGACTTGCACCAAGCTTGATAGGTAAGTGCCGTTGGTCAGCGTAATGACTGGACTTGTTACCACTGTCAATGCCAATGCTGTGCTGGAAACGCAGAGGCCACTGACACTGCAGGTCACCTGCACCTCACAGAAAGCATGTGACAATTGCGCTGCAACATAGCATCCATGTTAGTGCATGTTGGCTCACAGGACTAGGGTTTAGGCACACCTAGTAGGTACCTGGCAAGAACAATGAACTGGAACGCCTGTAAATTATTAATATCATACCATCCAAAGGATGTGGTCACTCTGCACAGCGTACTTGCAAAGCATCTGCAGGTATGCAAGCTTCAGTACATACAAGATAAACCGGGTGCAATGTTCATGGCCATGCACAAGGGCATGTGCTGTCAGCAACTTCAGAGAGAAGAGAGCACTTCCAGACGGTAAACACAACAAGGTTGGGTTGCAGCATCCTATATGAATGGCAGCTATGTCATGGTTGGATTGGACCAGGCTTGTGGTCAAGAGGGCTACACTAGTGGGCAAGCCGGGAAAGGCAAAGCCCAAGATTGAGGCACCTTGTTGGAACACAGGGTCTCCCCCAAAGGGCAGACAGGCTCCACCACCAGCGTACGCTTGACGCTAGCAGACATGCCTTGGCTATTTGTCACACTGAAGGTCAATGTGTACACGCCTGCTACCTTTGTATTGTAGCTGCATGCATTGATGCCTGTGCTTGTGAACAGGTACCTGCAAAACAGTGGAGCTGGGATTCCACAAAATGGTGCACCCATGGTGCAGGCCTTTCAAATTGAGTACATACAGGCCTTGACAAGTCTCCGCCACAAGGGCACTGCAATCTAGTAGCACATTCCACGCCATGGTGCAGGCCTTTCAACTTGAGTGCATGCAGGCCTGAACAAGTATCTGCCACAAGAGCAGTGCAACCTATCAGCACATGGCTTGTTCTGCCACCACAGGTCTGTTGGCGTCATGATAGCAAATGCTGGTATGGGCCTCCAGCAGGCACTGGTGCACTTTTTGTGTGTGGTTGCAGGCATGAGTGTTGCAGCTGGATGACATGTGGGACCACGTTAAGCAGGTGTCTGAGCATGCCAAGCCTTACTTGGAAGTTGAGGTGGAACAGGCCTGCACACGGGCTGTCAACACGGAATCTAGAGAATCTGAAGCGGAGCAGCCCCTGTGCACAGCAAATGCTTTATGACACTTGTTAGAATCCAGGCTGTAGGCAACACAGACGGCAGCCGCGGTGCTTGCTGTAAATAAGATGAAGTGCAGCAGAGAGCAGGCAGCATTAGCTACTCCAGCACATTCCCACATAGCCCTGCTTCAGTTGAAATTGTCCCTAGAGCACAGCAACAGCACAGCATAGCATAGCACAGCATAGCATAGCACAGCACAGCACAGCACAGCATAGCATAGCATAGCATAGCATAGCATAGCATAGCATAGCATAGCATAGCATAGCATAGCATAGCATAGCATAGCATAGCACACATTGGTCATCATCAGCACATCATGAGCATGCATGAAGTGCACACTGCACGAACTCAGATCCATACAAACGGCAACTGATCTGTACCTGTCACATATAACATTGGTAGGTTGTGGAGTGGGACAAGCCAGGTAGGAAATGCCCTGAGTCACTCCCAAGACCGCCTGCCCAATCAGGTTGATGGTTGGGTACGTTGCACTTGTCACTGCTGTTGTTGTGCTCTCAATGCACAACCCAGCGCTGGTGCTGCAGAACAGTGTACCATCACTGCCTGTACATGTGGTGCTTGGCGACTTGCAAGCGACTATCACTTCCCTCAGTCCCTACATCAGAACACGACATCATTGAAGTCCTGTACATCTTCCTCATCACTTTCAGCTATGAAAGGTGCTTGCAGATCACTAACTTCCTTAGCAGGCTGAGCCAACTAACCTCCACAGCAGCGTTTCCAGCTGAGTCAGAAACGTCATATGTGATAAGGTAGGGGCCTGAGGCAGCTGTAGGGGCAGATGTGTCCACTGCCCCTACACCAAAGGTGGACAGCTGGCTAGTGATGTTCCCATCAACATTGTCTGTTGCTGTTGCACCTGGGTCGACATATGTGGTTCCTGCAGCATTGGTAATGCTTGCTGCAACCATCATCAAGGCAGCAACTACACTTGCAGCTGCAGCAGCTTTGTGAACCTCAACAGTGATTACTTGCATCAACATGCAATTATTCACTGTTGAGGTGCACACAGCTGCAGCACCATGCAAGTCACTCTGTGCTGACCTGATGAAGCACTGAGTCATGCGTTGATTGCATGCATGCAATCAACATGCTGCACTGTTTCTGATTGGACAGCATGTAGTCGTAGCATGCCTTGTATGCAGTGTGTCATGCATACCTTGATCCACACATGCACACTGCTGAGTCACTTTGGTGCATTATAAGCATCAGCTTTGTAGGCTGCCTGTCTGCAGTTCTGGGCAAAGAGTAGAGCACACTGTGTGAGGTGTGTGCCTGGTCAAGACACACAACTGCATTCCTTGCATGCTCACCAACATAGACAGTGGTCACAACCAAAAGCTGCCCAGTCGATGTGGTGGCATTGACACTGAGGGAGTTCAACAGGACTGTAATGACTGGAGGCGTGGTGTCAGCAGCTGCAAGGCTGCTTGCAGCTGTGCCACAGATTGACGTCGCAGAAAGACACACCGTATACAAGGAACACCTGCAAGCATCAGCTTGTGTGACTGTGATCATGTAACAGAGCAGCTTGCTGTTGCAAAGTCATCATCAGAAAGCACTCGCATACCACCAGCTGACAAGGTGATGCGACAACGCTTCACCACAGGGCTAATGCAACATGTAGTGGCAGGAAGAGTTGCAAAATGCAACCAATACATGACTTGGCTGAGGTCATGGCTGCGTGCCTGCAAGTGGAGGAGCAGAAGTGCTCTGGGGAGGTACAAGGGCTGATCACTGTCACAGTCCGAGTGGCACTGCCCACATTGCCTGCAGCATCTTCTGCGGAGTATGTTACCAAATAGCTGCCTGCCTGCAGCCAATTACCCAGCTGTTTCACCTCACGTAATAATACTCACAGTTATCATCAAAACGCTATCCAGCTGATAAAGGGCTAGTCACGCGCAGGAGAAGACTTGTCATTCATATGCATGACAGCATCTCAGATCCTGTTTCAGTCACTTGTCAGTGATGGCACAGGGATGTGTCCTGGGTCTATACACCAATGCTGATATAGCTGCAGGTCAGCTGAAATCTGACAAGTTGATGGGAAGAGAGGTGCATGCAGCAACAGGCCTGACTTGAGGCACTTGACAGGCACCATCCACACATACAATGCAAGATCAAACATGTTGGTTGCCTTCAGCACAGTGCTCATCAACATTGCCACAGCCTCGGTCCTTGCCTACTTGGCGTAGATTGACAGTGTCCACAGGGTGACTGACAGCACCGAGAGTACCAAACACAGAAATAACTACATGTTTAAAGACATACACATGTGCACAGATACAGCTGATGTACAACTGTTTCCTCTGACCCAGCGATGGGAGCACAAGTTCTTAATGGCACCTAAGTGTTTGACCTTGTTGAATGTCATTCAGCAATTAACAAGAGCCGATGCCCCCTCACAGGGTCGGGCCTTAGTCTCAGCAGGAGTTGCTGGCAACCATCAGGGAAGCCTTGTACATTAGGCCTATCATGACTAAATTAATTAATGTCGTTCAGCAAGCTGGTGCAGGATGTCGGTGTTTAACAATGTGGCACAGGCTGAGTGCAAGTCAGACGCTTACCACCATGGTGTTGACAGCACTTAGCCCTTTCACAGTGACTGCTGTTATGGCACCATCAACAGCATCATAGGCTGTTGCACCTGGATCACTGTAAGTCTGGCCCTGTATGCACAAAAGGCTACGCATTGCATCTTGTTGCTGCTAGTCGTGCCAGCCTGATGCCAAGTACTTACGTTTAACAGGCAAATGACTCCATGCTGTAACCTCACAAAGCTGAGGTGGCCCAGTGATGGGTTTACATGCAGTGAATGCATCGGACAGGCTGCACATACTCAGCTATGATGCATGCTGTGCAAAGGAGCACATAGTACCTGGGTAACTTGGTACGGGATAGCTCCCACAACTGTGATGCTAGGTGGGACTGTATCGGCTGCCGTGACCAGTGTGGCAAAGGAAGATGTGACATTGACAGCAGCCACCAAAATCTGGCCAGGCGGGGGTGGGGGGGATGGA
>JAABUK010001900.1_pt1 | contig 38714 bp, 45 predicted proteins | sample 5559141 | NCBI WGS metagenome assembly JAABUK01 (sample SAMN10711869, study PRJNA513367) | rock metagenome | isolation source: Antarctica rocks | place: Antarctica: Victoria Land, Pudding Butte nord | collected 2016-01-03 | reverse complement strand
GCGGCACGGCAGGAAGTGTCTGGTTTCGACGCGGAGTGTTGCCGTCCGCCGGGCGCCCAGCGTGTGCCAGCGTGTTCAACATAGGTTGACAGTGCGTTTCGCGGTCGTGACATTGCTCCCAGGCTGGAGACGGCTCCAGCGACCAGGAGGGACGGCGTATGCGTGCAGCACTACTGGCGACGGCGATGCTTTGCGGACTGGCGACGGGGGCGCAGGCGAGCGTCACCTACACGTTGACGAACCAGGTCTATAACCAGGCGGCGATTGACGCTGGGGTGCAATCCTTCGCGCCCGTGGACATTACGGTATCGGACGCCGCAGTGCAGCGCGGCACCTTTGCCATCCGCATACAAGGCCAACTGCCAGGGCCTGGCTCGACCCAGACCGGCGACGTTGCAGATTTCGTGTCGTTCCACGGGCGCGCGTTTGTATCGCCGACTGAAATCTTCGGCCGTCTGCAAGCCAGTCTTGCCTTTGCTACTGACGGGTCCGTCACATCTGGACTGCTGGACTTCCTCGGCGTTGGCGACGAAGTGCATCTCAGCGGCACAAGCGCCAGCTTCGGCGGGTCGTTTGGGTCCGATCAGTTCAGCGCTTGCGGCAACGGATCATGCCGTCTGACCGGACAGCTTGCCGCAACGACCGTGCCCAACCCGGCATCCCAACCAGTCCCCGAGCCGGTCAGCATGAGCCTGCTCGGGGTGGGGCTGCTGGGCATCGCGGCAAGCCGGCGGCTGTTGGCAACCGCCTAGCCCGCCGCCCCATTGCCGTCCAAGTGGTAGAGCGCGATGGTGTTGGCATCGTTCGAGAAGGGGCCGGTAGGCAAGGTGAACGACGCCGTGTAGCGCACGTTGTTTGAGACGCGCACCTCGTCAATCGTCCCCCATCCCGCGCCCGCGCCCGCCGCAGTGATTTCCAGTACAGTTGCGGCAGGCGTTGCGCCCGTGATGGAGCGAGTTGTGCGGGGGGTGCCGTCGAAGAACGCATAGACGAAACCACCAGCAACATCCACCACAATGGCCACATGATGCCGAACATTGTTCGCAAGAGCGAAGCCGGTGATGCTGGTGTTGCCTGATACTCCAGCTATGAAGAAGTCACCCACGCCATCAATTGCGACGGTGCTGACATCTATGTTGTTTGGAGCTTTTAGCGCGACAAGCACATGGAACGAACCGCTGGCAACCGGGGGGCCGGTAAACCAGAACTCCAGCGTCGAGCTGCCTGCGGGCACTGCGATGCTCGCCGTCCCGGAGCCGCCCGTAAGCTGCTGGCCGAACCCGGCTGGGGCCGCGCCAAACGTCGCACCAGTTAGCGTGAGCGGTGTCCCGGTCGGCGTAGAGGTAGAAGCTGGTGTCGGGGTCGGGGTCGGGGTCGGGGTCGGTGCAGGGGTTTGTGCAACCGGCACGCCGCCCGGCGGCGCGTAGTCCCACGTCGCCCAACCCGCAACCTGGTTGCCGTTGCCAGAGCAGAAGTTCAGCGCCTTGCTAACGAGCGACAAAGATGCTCCCGCCGCCCCGGCAAGGTAGTCGTCCACTACCAAGGCCGTGTGAATGGACGGGTAGGAGTCCGCGCCGGGCGTGACGGCCGCGGTTGTGTCGGCTGTCACATCATCGAAAAAGAAGTGGACGTTCGTCCGGTCGGCCGCGAACGAGAGAGGGGTGCCGCCTGGAGATGTGGCAATCTGGAACGTTTTCGCCGGCACGTTGGCGTTGACCACGTAGTAAGGCACCCCCTGCGTCAGTTCTGGCGGCACAGCAATCGGATGGCTGTCATAGTCGCGGGCCGCGACATAAACCTGGTCGCCGTTGTTGCGGCGCTCGCTCCCGGTCAAGATGCCGGTCGCCGCCGCAATGTTCGCCACAGGCTGGTCCACCAACAGCGGCAGCAGGCGATATGGGTTCGTCACGGCGTTATAGGGGCCGTCAACCGCTCGGAAGGCCGCCCGGTAGAGATACGTCAAATAAATACGGTCGCGAACCTGGTTGCGCGACCACTTCGCAACGTGCGCGGCCCATGCCTTGATGTCCAGGTCGCCGGTCAGACGCCAGTTCTGGAAGCAACCGAGCCCCTGGAACGCCAGCATCCAAGGTGCATGGACAATATCGTTGCTGCTGTTCCATGGGCTGAGGCCCGTCGCCTCCCAATACGCCGGCATCCCGGCCAGATAGTCCTTGAGGTAGAGCGCCTGCTGGCGGTTGAACCGCTTGATGCAGCCCGCGGCGACGTGCGCGTCGGGAACTGTCCCCGCTGCGCTGCCGATCACGTTGATGGCCCACCCGAAACTGCGCTCCTGATCGCTAATCTGCGCGATAGCGTCCCAAATCGGGTCCTGCCCGTAGGTCCAGATCATGTAGGGGCGAGCAGCTTCGTTGCTGATGCGCTCGTGAACGGTGTTGGTAGCCTGGTCCAGCAGCGCCTCCAGATGATACCGCTCTCCTTCAAGCAGATACATCAGGAAGCCGTGATTCACGGTATGCGCGGCGCTGCCGGCGCGCGAGGTTGGCCGGCTGTCGTCCTGGTAGCTCCAGGCCCAAACGCCGCTGCCGCCCTGCGGCTCGGTATAGCCGTCCTGGTAGGCTGGGTCACTCCGCATGTCGGCGTAGGCATGGACGGGGGCGGGCATCCCCTGCGCGGTGAAATTGTAGCCGGGCAACGCCGGACCGGTGCCGCTGCGGCCCATGATAAGGCTGATCGGGGTATTCGCTACGTCCGGCGCCTCACCCGGTCGGGTCCGCTGATTGTTTGACCTGTGGTGCATCGGCAGGTGCATCGCGCAATGGGCGTTGATCCGCGCCGCCGCGTAGTCCTCTGGCGTCTGCCGGCAGAACGCGATCACGTCCTGGTTCGGCAGGATACCGCGGCCTTCATAGGCGCCGGTGCCATCAACGTTGGCCCGCTGGTCGGCGGCGCCGCATGGGATATAGTTTGCGTTGTTGCCAGTCGGATACGGGTTGCGCGCGTGCGTCAGGTCGTAGGACGGCACGACGCCGGCCGCAATCCAGGCAGCCCGATCCGGCTTGTAGGTCAGTGTCGGCTGGGCGCCGCCGATCCAATGGCGCTTGCCGCGGCTGTTGCCGCCCGCGTTCTGGCAGGTGAGCCAGCGGCTATTGTAGGGGTGGACCACGCCTGGATAGCTGGCGATGGCTGTGTTGCCGTCCCGCAACGCCGCATTGTAGTTCCGGCGGCGCTTGTTCGGCACGCTCCAGAAATGCTGAGCCGGCTCGCCCGCAACCTCCACGGCATAGGTGCTGCCGTCCGTGTTCTTCCACAAGTCGCCGTGCCAGATGACTTGCAGGTGTGCGTCAGCAGCGCCGCCCGCCGTGTCCGTCGCCATGCCCCAGCCGATCCAGCCCTCGCAGACCGTGCCTGAGTGGTGCTTCTCGCGCCGGGTGGCAACGGCCATGTGGGCGTTGAAGTTGCCCTGGAACGCGCCCGAGCCGACCGGGGTGGTGGCGCCTGCGTCGTTGGTCTCGGTCAGTGCGTCGAACGTCAGCTTGAAGTCGTGCGTGCCGGTGATCGCGGCCAGGGTCGCGGTGCCGGCGTTGGCAAATGGCACTCCGGACGCCAAGACATGGCTATAGGTGCGGCTTTCACCGGCCGCCAGCGGCGTGTCGCACAGGTGCATGACGGCGATGTGCAGCGACCCGTCTGGGTAGCTGGAGCGCTCGTCGAATTGCACGGCGACAGCGGCGCCGTTCCGCTGCACCTGGATGGAGCTGCCTGCCGGCACCGCGCCCATGGCGAAAGCGACGCCCTGCCGGGCTAGGCCGGCGCTAGGGGCCGCGCTGCTCCAGTTGGATAGGGCGAACGTCTGAATGACCGCGCCATTGACGGGCGTTGGAGCAGGTGTCGGCGTTGGCGTTGGCGCAGGCGCAGGCGCAGGCGCAGGCGCGCTGGCCGCAGCCGTGACCGTGACCGGTATCGTCAGGATCGGGCTGACTGCGCCCGTGCTGGCGTTCTTGTCCTGCACCGTCGCGTTGATCGTCCCGGCGCTGCTGGCGGTCAGCCCCACCACGATGGCCGTGCCGGTGCTGTTCAAGGCCAAGCGGCCGTCGCCAGGCAGCAGCGTGCGCGTGGCGCCGGCCGGTGGGGCGGACAGCACGGCGACCGTGCCGGTGGTGGCACCCGCGATGAACGTCGCGTTGGTGGTCGTTGTGGTGATCGCCGGCAGGGGTGCCGGGGTGCCGCCCGTGGCTTGCAGCGTGCCGTTGGCGACCAGCTCGGCGTGCAGGGCATCGGCCTTGGAGGCGGCTGCGGCTGCCGTCGCACGGGCCGTCGTGTCCACGAAAGGAAGGACCGTCATGTCGTTGGCTCCATCGTCAGCGCGACCTGCCGCATCAGCCCGTTCATCGGCGCCGCGTAGGACGCCACACCCGGCCTCGCCACCGCCGCCAGGTCGTGCTGCCGCACCGCAAACCTCTGACTGGCAGGACGGGGCTGATCGGGCTGGCCTTGGTCCTGCCGGTTGTCTGCTGCCCCTGCGTTCGCCACCATCGCAAAGCAACCAGAGGGCGCCGCAATGACCGACGAAGAACGCTTGCTGCTGGACGAGGCGCTTGGGCGGGCAAATGCCGCGCTAGGCTTGGCGCGTGGCCTGATGCAGACGCTGGGGGAGATGGGCCTCATCGCGCCCTCCCACATCTTGGACATGCAGGACGTGTCAGCCTTGGTGCTGGAGGAGGTCATGAGCGACCGGCGCGCAACGCCTGACTTAGTTGTGCAGCTACGCGAGACGCGATTAACGACTGCAATGCTTGATGATCTGCCGCTATTCCAGGCCGCACGGGCTGCACGGCGTTCGTGAACCAAAGGATCATCTGGCCTATGAGAGCACGCATCTGGTTACGAGACGCTTGCGGCGCAGAGCCACACGACGCGGCACCATTCATCGTCCCAGGGCGCCATCGCGTGGAATGCAGCGCGCGTGATGTTGAAAGTGGCGCGGGCGCCCTCAGACAGCGCGGCGCCGGGATCACGGAGGACGCGCATCAGACCGCCGCCGCCTCTTTCGCAACCGGCTGCCATTAGTAGGCTCCGATGGGGTTATAGAACCCCATGCTTTGCAGCGCGTTCGTGCCGGCGCTGCCTGCAGCGCCGACGCTCCCGCCGTAGCTTGACTGCGGGTTGCCGTTGCCAAACAGCCCATTGAACGCGCCAGCCTTGTTGGCGACGCCCGCCGCGTTCACCAGTCCCGACGCTGCATTGCCATAGATCGAGGCGTCGTTGACGCCCTGGCCCACCGTCGTCTGCTGCTGGCCGCTCGACTGGCCGGACATCAGGGCGTTGAAGGTGGACGTGCTGTTGGCCTGCCCCGACGCGGCTTGCAGGCCGGTGCCAGACAGGGTGTTGAGGCGCCCCATGTATGCGCCGAAGTCCTGGTTGGCGAGGTTCGCGCCAAGCGTCTGCTCGGCCTTGAGCGTGGCCCCAGACCGCAGCAGCCCATTGGACGCAGCGGCGTGGTCCACGCCCTTCAAGCCCTCGCCGAGCGCGTAGCCATAGCCCGGCGACGCCTGGAACCCGGCCATCCCGCTGGCTGCGGCATCCGCCCCATTCAGGCCCAGCAGGTCGGCGGAACGGGTTGTGGCGCCCGTGCCGCTGTCCACGAAGGGCTGATAGGTCGCGCGGTCGCGGTCGTAATTGCCGCGCGCTTCCTGGATCGTCTTCTCGGACAGGCCATTCGCTTGCGCCGCAGCGCTGTCCACGGACCCTTTCTGCAATAGGCTGCCAGCAATGGTGCCAGCGGCGGAAACGCCCGCGCCGATGGCGGCAACAGCCCCGGCAGACAATCCAAACGGCATCAGCTTGCCTCCACGATTTGGTGTTCCGATGCGACCTCGACCTGTCCTGCGCGGCTGGTGTTGTGAACGCAGAGCAGCACCACACCGTCCGTCAGCGTCTCAAACAGGTGCCGAGTGAGCGCTGGGATCACGATGGCGTCCGGGGCAAAGACCTCCCGCGGCGCGGCGCCGTCCCGGAACACGCGCACGGCGCCGCGCTCAAGCATGGTCAGGTGCGCCCACGCGTGGCTATGCTGCGGGGAGAGCGTGCCAGCGGCGGTGATCTCAATCCGCATGACGACCACACCATCCGCCTCGTATTCCGTGACAGTCGGCTGTTCGGTCAGAGAGGCCATGCAGCGCCCGTCCAAGGCAGCGTCGCAAAGGGTGCAGGGGGTCACGGCTCGCACCGCATGGACACGATCAGCGCCACCCGTGCCGCATCGCCCACTGTGCGGACATCATGCTCAATGAGGTTGTCGAAGGTGAACACGTCGCCGCGCTCCATCGTCACGGTGTCCTCACCGCAGCGCACGTCCGCAGCCCCGGCCAGCGTGACGTGGCCCTTGCAGTTGAACCACTCGGCAGCCCAGGAGCCTTTGTCACTGTGCGGCAAGATCGCGGCCCCGGTCGGCAGGCGCGTGATAAGGATGCTCCCCAGCTCTACCGCGTCCACCTGGTTCTTGAGGGCGCGGACCAAGGGGCGCAGCGACGGCAGGGCGTGCCACGCTGGCCAGTTGGTGCAGCGGTATTCCTCTTTGTAGGACTTCGGCCCGGCGATCTCGGCTTCTGGCCGGAACCGAACCCAGATGTCCCGCATGGCAGCGTGCGGAGTGCCGTCATACAAGCGCCGGGCCGGGTTTGCGTCCCACAGATGGTCGGCGCGGCACAGTTCCAGCATGACCGGCAAGGTGTCCACGCCGGCAGCCAGCTTGACGAACCGGCTCATGCGGCCTCTGCCTTCCCATGCTGCTGGACTGTCAGCCGCTCCAACCAAGCTTGCAGGGCGTCGGAGCGCACCAACGCACGGCGACCGATGTGCAGCACGTCCGGGCCTTCGCCGGCCTTGATGCGCTTGTCCAGGAACCGCCGGGTGATACGCGCACGGCTGGCGGCCTCATCCTTGGTCAGAACCTCAAAGTCCATGCGGCACCTGTCAGAACAGCGTGCAACGAAGGATAATGTCACGACAGAGTGTGTTCAAGCTTGTTCTTGCCGGTTCCTGCCGATACCGGATGTAATGTGGCGCTCTAGCTTACACGCTCACTCTCACACTCTCTCTTTATTTGTTGCTTGCTTGCGGGCGATTGCTTTGTCCTACCGAAACTCCCTGCCAATCCTGGCAGAGTGACCCATGTTCACGGCCCGGCGCCGGCAACGAGCGCGCGATGCTCGCCTGGGACAAGGCGGTGCGCGGGGAGCATGGGGGCGCACGGGAGGGGGCGGGACGGAAGCCGGCTGTTGCTGCCGAGGTGCCGGACCACGATCCCGAGACGGGGGAAATCAAGTTGGATAATATACAACTTGAAAAACCAGTGTCTGATGCTCCCACCGGCACCTCCGCCCAAGCCGGTCTCCGCCGCCTAGAGAAAGCCGCCAGTGCCGGCGACGGCAACGCCGCCGACCTGCTGCGTCGGGTGGTCAATCCAGACGACGCCATGACGGTCAACGGCGCCTGTGTGGCGATGGGCTTGCGTCCGCATCGGCGAACTGGTGCGGGAACTGGACACCGCACAAGGGGAACGCACCGATCTCACTTCTTCCCAGCGCGGGGACGAAGTTTCGAAGAGCCAAGCCCTGGCGGACGCCGGACTTTCCAAGTCGTCGGCGCATCGGATGGAACAGCTTGCCGGCGGACGCGACGAACGCGCTCAGGCCGCGGGCAAGGAATTGGACACGGCGCAAGGCGAGCGGGTTGACCGGATTTCGTGCGACCAACCGCACGAAGTTTCGGAGAGCGAGCAATTGTTGATGCGGGGCTGCCGCAGAGCAATTAGGCCGCGCGCAGGGCGTTCTGGGGCGTGGAGACAGGGCCTGTCAAGCCCTGCGTTCGTGCGGCTGACACCCGACCTTCTCGGCAATCTCACGCAGCCGCACCAGGGCAGCAGCGCCAGGCACCCGCCAGCCAGCGATCTTAAGCAGGTAAGTGCGTTCGTCCGGCGCCAGGGCAGGATGCTCCGCCAGTTCGAGGGCCTGTGCGCGCCAGTCAGGCGGTAGCGCGTCATCACCGTCATCGTCTGGGCCAACGGGGACGAGCGCGGCCCAGGACAGTCCTTTGCGCTGGAGCAGTTCCGTCGCCTGGAGGGCAGCCGCGGCACGCTGGCCAGGATCGGCAGCGCCCAGCTTCACCAAATGGCGCAGCAAGACCTTTCGGTCAGTCATCCGCAGAGGCAGCGTGGCAACGTTGGTGGACATGGCTTGTGGACTCCTTCGAGTTGTTGAAAATCAGGCCGCGCGCGAGGGCACGGGCGCGTATTGCTCTCGAAACTCCCGTGCTTCACATCTCGGCATCGAGGTTGGCCACCAGCTCCGCCATCAACTGGCGCAAGGCAGCCAACCGCGCCTGCGCGATGCCGCGCTGCGCCGCCTGCGCCCGTGCAGCAGCATCCCGCTTGCCATGACGCCAGCGTGCGGCGGTGCTGCGCGCCAGGCCCTCTGGCGTCCGAGGGCCGGTGCTGGCGCCGCCGTGTATCCTACAGCGCCCGTTCGGCATCGCAGGACCCTGGCAGGCCAAGCCCGTCCGCTTGCAACGAGCGCCGCATCGAGGAGCAAGTCTGGCCGCCGCCAGCGGCGAGAAATGACCGGGCGGCACATCAGGTTCATTGCTCATTTTTGACGCCCACCCCTACGAGAGACGGCCGGGACCGCCGGAACACCCCCCGGTGTGACGCTGCCGGCGATCACCGCCTGCCCGCCGCTTTCCACCGTCGTATGCTGCACTGTGACCACCTGCCGATTGCCGTTCCGCAGCCTGTCCAGCACCGCCACGCCCTGCGCAAAGGCGGACATCACACGGGCACCGACCGCGGCCGACCGTTGGGCATCCAGGAGCGCACCAGTGTTCAAGGACGGGGCAACCTGGTGGCGGTGCAGGTCGTTCGTCGCCGCAGTGAACAGGCTCATCCCGACCTGGTGCGCTGCGGCGAGTTGGTGCGACAGCATCCGCTCCCCGCCGTTCGAGGCTCCCACGTCCTGCGCCAGCTCGACGGCCATGTTCAGCACGTCGGCATTTTGCGCTAGGCGCAGCCGGTCCAGGCTGGCGTCGGCGGCCAGGACTGGAGAAGGTGCGGCCACCACCCGCTCCATTTCCCGAGCGCGCCAGGAGTGATCGCTGTCTTCCGGCGGTGCGGTTTCCCCGCCCTGGCCCTGCCGCAACCGTGGCAGGCCACGCGCCACCGGATCGCGCAACGATGCCGCCAGGGCTTCAAGGCCGCTGGCTTCTGCATTGACCCGAGCTGCCCATAGTGGGTCGGCGCCGTTGATAGTAGAAGCCCGTTTTGCCGCAGCCAGGCAGTCGAAAATCTGGGCATCGCCTGCGGTCAGGCCGACGAGGTCCGTGTGGGCGGGGGTATCAGCGACAGGCGCGACAGCCTCGACCACGGCAACGGGTGCGAGCAGGACAGCAGGCGCGTCAACCACCTGGTCGGCGGCATCCGGGGCGTGCTCGACCAGCCAATTGATGCGAGCAGCAGCGTCCGGCACGGCCTGCGTCGGATGGTGTTTGCGCTTAGGCATAACCGCCCCCCGCCACGACCAGTTCAGGTATCATCGCCTTAGCTCCATGTCCGGCGCCGCAGCCGGCGCGTGGTGAACCGCCCAAGGTGGCGCAGCGCCGACCTGGACGAGCACGTAGCCCCGGCCCCGCGGATCGGCGCAGTGTGCCAGCCGGTGCCCGAAGCCGCCGTGCCGATGCTGCCGCCCGCAGTAGGGACAGAGCAGCGCAGTGCCGCCGCTGGGGTCCGAGTAGGCTGGCACCTCCGGGTGCAGCCAGGGCACATCGCAGACGAGGACCGGCGCGGCCCCGTTTTCACCTGTGCGGGTTGTGCGAGTTGCCGAAGCATCGGCATTCAGGACCGCCCCAGCTCCGGCAGCAGGCCAAGCCGCATCGTTCCATTCCAGGGGTTCCCAGCCGTCCACATCCTCGACCGGCGGACGGTCCCATGCGGGGTGCCCAGGCGGCGGCTCATCGTCAGCAGCGGGCGGCGCGGGAGGTGGCGGACGAGGTGCCGGCGGCGGGTCCGGTTGCGGCGGGTCCGGCGGATCAGGCGGGGTAACGTCACCGATCTTGCACCAGGCGAGCGGACCCAGCCGTGCCGTCAGGAAGGAGGCGGAATCGGGACGGAGTACCAGATCGGCCCATGCCTTGACCGGCTTCTGCCCGGCACCTGCCACCTGATAAGCGACCTCGACCAAGCCGCCTCCATCCTGCCGAGGAGTGCGACATTCCCCTATTAGAGACTTATAATAGGGGAATGTCGCACTCCTCGCCCGTTCTGCCGCCTTTGCCGCGGCCTTGTGACTTGGCCACAGGGAGGGATAGGCAATCGCTGCATGACGGGCGTTTTCAAACGCCACCCCGCCAGCAGCCAGCATGTGATCGGTAGGGGACGGGTCCAAGTCAGCAGCGTCCAGCAGCCCGACCACAGGCATCGGCAAAGGTGCGTCAGTGAGGGCCAGGATATGCACCGGGTTCGCCTCAGTCCGGCGCACGCCACGAGGCCGCCCAATGATCTGCACCACTCCGCCTTCCGCAATCTGCCAGCGGATCATCTCGGCTATCGGATGGGGGTGACGGTCCGCATCGACTTGGACAACCGACCCGTCCGCCATCTCCCGCGTGGCATCGGCTCGCTCATACCAACCTTCAAGGGCCGGCACCGCTTCCCCGGTCAGGGCTTCCGCAATGCGCTCAATCGCAGCAGGGCTTGGCAGCGTGCGACCCACGACGATGAGACAGGCAACGTCTTTCCACTCGTCGCGGCCAGCGACGTTGTTGTGGTGCGCGAGGTCAACATTGTTCGGCAGGCCGCCCAGCTCGCGCAGCGCCTTTTCGACATCCTTCTGCACCACGACTAGGACCCGGTCCGGCACCCATCGCCGTGCCTCCCGCACCAGTATGGCGCGCAGGTCAAGCAGGCGGTTCATGCGTCGCTGGGCTTCTTTTGGATCGTTCTCGGCTGCTTCATCTCCCAGCGGGGTCAGCATGGACTTCGCAAATGCCTTGTCCCGGACTTGGTAAATGTGCTGGTGCGGCATGGCGGCTTGCACGTCCGCCACCAGTTCCACATCGGGCCAGAACGGGCGCACCAGCTCGACCGGCAGCAGCGCGTCCAACAGGAGCGTCGGCACCTTCCAGCCGTCCGCCACGTCCTGTCGCCCCTTGAGGTGCAGCACGCGCGCAGGGCCGTCCCGAGTCTGTTCAACGCCCAGCGCCAGCCAGCCCGACGCTTCCGGGCCGTTCGTCGCCAGCAGCGCGCCCAGTGCGCCCCAAGCCATCGCGCAGCGGGCGACCGTCTTGTTCTCCTCCAGGGCCTCCATTGCCTTGCGCCGTTCGGCCCGGCCTTGGCCGGGGTGCAGCAAGTCGGATTTCCGTTCCCACTCAAGGCCACGCCCTTCTGCCGCACTGGATACGGTCAAGTTGCAGCCCTGCAACGCGGCGCGCTGGACCGGACCATCGGGCATCCCGTTCAGCACCGCGACGAGCTGCCGGCGCAGGTCGCGCAGTCGGTCCCGTCCAACCCCGTTCAGCGCGCCCAGGTTCTCAGACGCCAGCGCGTCCAGCGTGAGCGTGAGGTGCCGGCCCTCCGCCCCGATCAGCCCTGTCCGCCAGGCCGCTTCGTCCACGATCACCGCGGCGACTTCGCCCAGGGCCGAGGGCTTGGCGTGGAACAGGCTGTTATGCGCGATCAGCCACAGATCGGCCCGCACCTTCTGCTGCGCCTGGTAGGCGCAGCCGTCGAACAGCGGGCACTTCACCGTTCGCCGGGTGCCGTCGCTATCCTTGATCGTGCGCTTGCACGCCGCGGTCTGTGCCGACAGCCCAACCGATTGAACGTCCGCCACCCGTTCCAGGTCGCCGCACATTCGCGCCTTGGCCGACTCCGGAACATCAGGATCGGCATAGGACGGGTCCGCCGGGTCCAGCGCCCCTCGACCGCGCCAGGCCGCTACCCGCAGCCCAGCAACCTGGACGGACGGCAGGGCCTGCCATGCCGCCGCCTGTTCATCCCCGAGGGCATGGGCAGGCACGGCGATGACCTGGTTGCGGGTGTCGCCGCGCGCTCGCATCGCCGCCAGCACCCGGCCCACTTCCTCGCGGGTCGCGCGGCTTTTGCCGAGGCCAACGGTCGCACGAACGCCGTGCGTGAAGGTGACAGGCTCCCGCGGCTTGACCGGCGTATCTAGGGCCGCAGCCCAATCGTCCAGCTCCGTTGGCACTGGCTCCGCATTGATCGGCGGTGCCGGAGGGGCCGCGCCGTCGCCGTCGCCGTCATCCTGCAGGTCTGCCTGCATGGCTGCCGCGACCTTCCGGTCCCATTCGACCCGCTCCGCCGATATGCGGTCCACCTTGCTGGAGAACGCGCCCACAGCCTCCGCCACGGCCCGTTCGGCATCTGCCAGGGGCAACCGCTCGACCACCGCCCTGCCCGGCTCCAGCGCCGCCTGGACGCGCGCACGCACGGCATCAGGACCATGGGCCAGGATCACGTCTGCCATGTCCGACTTGTCGCGCCGCCGGGCTTCCCAGGGCGTCGCCACCACCAGGTCAACGCCAGCCTTGCGCCAGGCTGCCACAGCCTTGCCCAGGGCCTTGGCAGCGCCTCCTTGCTTCGCATCGTGGGCGACGGGATTGTCGTCGCTGATCGCCACCACGCGACGGCCCTGCGGCAGCTCGACGCCCCCGATGCCGCCCAGCGCGATCCAGGTTTCGTGCCCGGTGCTGGACCACGCCGCAAGGCCGGTTTCCGGGCCTTCCGCTAGCAGCAGCGGCCCGGCAGCATCACCAGGCAAGCGCACCACGGCGCCGGCCTGCGGCCCGTTCGTAACCTTGACGGCCGGCAGCCCGCGTTGCTCGATTTCCTCGACGCTGGCCTTTTCGCCCGACATGCCCAGGTGGACCCGCTGGACCCGCTGCACGGTGCCATCCGCCCGCGTGGCGACCAGGACGAGGGCGCGATAGCCCGGGTGCCAGCGCACGGCGCCCGACCAACCGCCGGCCGGGCGCGGAATGCCGCGGACCTGGCGCAAATACCAGTCGGCGGGCGTGCTATCCGCCGGCACGGCATCCTGGGCGATATACTGTGCCCAGGCAGTGCCGGAGCGCCGTGCCTCCTCCGCTTCCGCTTGGCCACGAGCCTCCGTCTCAGCCTGCCGGGCGCGACGGTCGGCGTCCTGCTGCGCCCGCCGTGCCCGGTCAGCCTCAGTGTCCGGCCATGCCGCCGGCAGCCCGGTCTGACCGCGTGCCCAGGCCACCGCGTCCTGAAACCCGCACCCGTGTTGCTGCCGGATGAGCGCCAGCAGGTCGCCGCCTTCGTCGGACTCTTTGCTGTGCCAGACGCCCCGTTTCGCACCGCGCAGCTCCAGCTTGAGGGAGCCTTTGTTGCCCCAGCGCAGAGTGTGCTTCGTGCTCAGCCCCTTGTTAGGGGCACCCAGCAATGCTTCCGCCACACTATCGGCATCGGCCCGCAGCGCGGCGCGCAGCTCGTCCAGATTGTCGCCGCCGTCCACTAGGCCAGGCCCCGCGCCCGCAGCGCGTCGGCAATCTGCGCCAGCTTCGCCGCCTGTGCCGGCGTCAGCGGTCGGCGCTTCCGCCGTAGATCGCTGACGAAGCTGATCTCCCACGGCGACAATTCGCCCAGCCACCGCAGGCATAGCACCAGGTTGTCCTGTCCTGGCGGCCAGGCGCTACGCTCTTCCTGCGCTATGCCAGGAACACGCTGCGCCCCGCCGCCGACCAGGATCAGATCGTCCCAGCAGAGTCCCCGGTCCCGCAGCAGCCGCGCTGCCAACAGCCCGGCAGCGGCGCGTTCACCGTCATGGGCGCTCCCCAACATCCCCAGGATGCCGACCAGGCGCGTCCGCTCCGCAGGCGTGAGGGGGCTAAGCATGGCCTCCCCCAACCAGCGCCAGCACGGCCTCGACCGCCGCATAGACGGCTTCGTCGTGCGTGCCGTGCAGGGCGACCCTGCCGCCTTGGTCCAGAACGGCGACAAGGGCGGCCTGATGCTCAGGGACAAGCTGGTGCGGGCCGGAACCCATCGGCAGCAGGTAGATCAAGTCCACGTCGCCGCGCTGCAATGCGTCCGGATCGTCAAGGCCGAACAGCACATGGCAAATCGGGCGGGAGCAGATGATGGTGCCGAGATCAACCAGGACCGGCATTGAGGCGTCGTGCAGCGGGACGCCCTCCCCGGTGAACAAGGCCGCGGCGTTCAATGCAGGTCCCCACGCGCCGGCATGACGGGGTGCGGCCCGTCCGGCGGCAACACTCCCAAGAAGGGCAACTTTGGGGTGCGACCATGCAGGAACGCGGCCCAATCCTGCGCCGCAGCGGACGTGGTTTCGATCAGCAGCAGCCGGCGAACCTGCATCGCTATCTCGGCGACCATGGCGTAGTGCTCCGGCTTCCCTCCGGTCCCGTGGACGACGGCGAACGATGCCCAGGTCCGCAGCTTGGCGGAGCACGCCCAGGTGTCGGGGCCGGCTGGCTTGTAATCGTCATCGCCGACGATGATGACCAGGGGACGGCCCGACTTGCCCAGCCGGTAGAACGGCGGCTGCACCGTGTCCCGCTGCGGCCAGCAGGCGTTGACCTCCCCCTGCATCACGCACCGCAGGAGAGGAACGTAGAAGCCTGCGCCCGCCATCTCGGCCTGCCCGATGATGCGGGCGATGTCCACCCGCCTCATTGCGCCACCTCGCGCAGCCCGGCGTCCAGCAGCGCCCTGAGTGCTTCCCGCTGGCCGTAATCGAACAGAGCGTGTGACAGCGCGGCAGCCACGTTGCCAGGGCAGGCAAGGATGGCAGCAGCCAGGGGCCGCATCCGCTCCTCAGTTTCCCGCTCCGCCCGCGCCCGCGCCTCTGTCTCCTGTTCCTGCTGCGCCTTCCATTTCTGGTCCCGCTTGACCTTGTTGGCGGCCAGCTTTCCACGGGTGATGCCGGGGGTGCGGCGCTGCGCTGCTTTCAACTCAAGGTCGGCCTGCCTTGCATCGGACAGGCGTGCGCTGATCGTCCGCGCGTCCAATGCTTCGCCGACCGCAGCGGCATCCACGACGGCTTGCACGATTTCTGACGGGGCCGTAGGGGCGGACAGGGCGTAAAGGACGGTCGGCGGCAAAACGGCAATCGTTTCCGGTTTGCCTTCAACGAAGGCGGCAGCCTGCATGTAATAGCGGGCGGTGCGGTCTGTGATGCCCAGCTCCGCTTGCAGCCATGGTGTGAAGGCACCGTGCGGAAGTGCCTCCTTCGCTCGCATCAGGTGCCGCCCGACTTCGCGCAGCGCGCACTCCTGTGCTGAGCGGAAACCGGCGGCGGCATCCCGAGCGACGGTTGCCGCTTCGTGGGTCAGGTCCCCATAGGAGAACTCGACCAGGCCAGAAGACGGGGCGGGCACAACCTCGACGCCGCTCATAGCCGGGTTTCCCGCAGCGCCTGTGCCCGCCGGGCTAGGTGTTCCGCCGCGAGGTGATGACCGTGCTGCAACTCGCAGCCGGCCAGCATGTCTAGGCGCATGGCCAGGGTGATGCGGCGATCAACGGCAGCGGTGGCAAGCGACGGCTTCTGACGGCGCCGGGGCCGCTTTGGAAAGCTGGCAGTCTTATCAATAGAGGGCATGGCCCACTCCTCGAAGTGCGGCGCATGCAACAGGCTATGGAACTGCGGGCGGATTTCTGGTATTAGGGCGTTGGAGCCACCCGAAGAACATACCGTCTATCCAGGCCCCATCAGCGCAGCGTGTTGCGGCGTCGCGTTGATGGGCCTGACTAGGCGGCGCGCTCGACTGCGGCGCGGGGCGCGTGGGTCGGCCTGCCAATCTCCGCAGCGGGCACCATGCCAAGAGCGCGGGCAATCACATCCAAGTCAGCGTCGTCCCAGGTCCACCGATTGTTGGCGAACTCCGCCGGGAAGCGCGCGGCCACCGCGCTGTCAAAGCACTTGCGATAGGTGGGGGCCTGGTGGCCGGTGTGCTCGGAAACCTTACGGGGGAGCTGCGTCAGTCCAAAGCGTGCCATTGTGATGGTCCTTTGCTGCGAGAGGGTAGGAACCCCGCAACTCAGACACGGCACCATCAGGGCAAGATTGCTTGCGCCCTTGCGATGCGGTAGGCTGCGCCTTGTTCAGGAGCGCACGCCTGCGTGTTTGAGTTGCAGGGTGTTCGAGTAGAAGGCCGTCGTGGTTGCCAGACCCGGCGGCCTTCGTCGTTTCCGGGGTGGCATCGCCCTCACCAGTCCTGCCAGGGACCGGATCGGGAATTGGTGTGGCGGCCTGCGCCGCCGGTGTGTCTGACAGCAAATCGGCGGCTGCGTTCAGTAGTTCGTCTATAAACGTGGCCTGCCGGTTGAGAACCGGCTCTGAACCCACCGCCGCTTCCTTTGCCCCAAATGAATCGAGGTGATAGCTAACAGTCCCCAAATCATACACCGGCTGCATGACGGTGACGGTTGGCGGAGAAACGCTCATTGTGATGCGGCGGCCCTGGCGCAGCCTGGGGGGCAACTGCTGTTCATCCGCAGTAAGAACGCGCTCCACTCGCGAAACCCTGGATTCAATCTCCTGGATAATCCAATCGCCAAACAAGGTTCCTCTGGGTATGTCCAGATGAGACAAGCCAAAGTTGGCTAGCGCGTTGGTGTCGCAGCACAGATCGTTCAGCTTCTGCACGGCGTCCACGGCGTCGGACGGCTGGTAGGCCGCCAAAGCCAGGATCAGGTTCTTGAGATGCACGGCTGTGTAGTGAGCCGAACGCCGTCCAGGCAGTCCCTTGGGGACCAGTCCGGCCTTGCCGAGATAGCGCAAGATCAACTCCACCGTCATGGGGTTCAGACCCGTGACAGCGGCAATGATCAGGAGAACTTGCGTTCGATTCGGCACCAGCGGAGCATAGGGCAATCGCACGCGCCCACACAAGAGCCTAATTCGACGTTGGGTTGGGCTTCGCCGCCCGTGGCGACGCCCGCAGCATCGGCAGCGCACTCAATGCAAGGCACCTACGCTATCATGCCCAAGACGCAACGAGGGCGTGGCTGAGCCACACCCTTTCATCCCCCAACCTTGTTAAGTGTTTCCATCGGCCCAACCTGACGCGATAGAAACACTTAGGACGCCCACATGAGCCGAGGCCCAGGCCGGATACAGCGCGCGATTGAGGATGCGTTCCGACAGCATCCCAGCGCAACCTACGCCGTGGACGAGCTGGTCCTGATCGCCTACCCCGGCTTGAACCGTGTGGAGAAGAAGCACCGGGTTGCCACCATCCGCGCCGCCGACGCCGTAGCCAAGGACCTTGGATGGCAAGGTATAAGGGCCGAACGTCCAGGGCAGCCGGTCATCTATGGCAACCCTCTCAATCTCCGATCCTACGCGACATGGAAGATGCGCCGAGACTTCATTACGGGCGCTTTGACGGTCGAGAGGCTTGAGGCAGCGCTTGATGATCCGAAAGCTTGGCATTCGCACTGGAGCTGGGTGCAGCCGGGCGGCGCATGGTGGCAACACGTCGAAATCAACAAAGCTCGCGCGGCAGGCGACAACACCAGCGCCGACACGATGGTCGCAGAGCTAAACACCCCCATAGCCGCCCGCCTCGCGGCCATGCCCAGACTGCAACGACCTTACTAAGTCATCGCGTCCGCCCAGCCACCTCCGCGCAGGCCCGAATATTGCCATCCACCAAGTCCTTACGCCGCCCCGGCCGCAGGAGCACGCTAGGACTGCCCAGGGACTTCACCGGGACTGCTGGCGAGTTTCCATAAGCGATATTCTCGGATGCTGCACCGCAACATGGCCTAGGCGGAAGCCGCCCCGGCCTTTAGTCCCATCCGCGTTGAGCTTGCCCATAGACTTGGGGGCCAAGACGGTGCCAGATTGGTGCCATGCCGACCATACGACGCAACGTGTACTTGAGCGAGCCGCAGGACGCATACCTCGCTGCAGAAGCCGAGCGCCTGGGCATCTCCGTTACCGAGCTGCTACGGCGGATCGTTGACCAGCACCGCGAGAAAGAAGCTGCCGACACGAAGCCGCGGAAGGCCAGCAAATGACGCCAGCTATCGCCGACACGATGCGCGTCCTGATCTCCGCGAACGAGAAGGGCGGGGTCGGCAAAACGACCCTTGCTTTCCATGCCGCGCACAAGCTGTCCGAGAAGCGCAGGGTCCTCGTTATCGACCTCGACCAGCAGCAGAGCGCCTTGACCGAACCCATGCGGGCCTATGCGTCGCCGGTTGACGCGATCAGCATGTTCGCAGAGCCAACCGTCATCCCGAGCATCGGGCCGATCACGCTTGCGTCCCGCACCCGCCAGCTTGAGGCGTTGGAGCGCGAGGACCCGGCGGAGATGGCCGAGACGTTCCGCGCCTCCCTGCGCCTCTGCGCCGAGCACTACGATGCCGTCGTGATCGACACCCCGCCGGCATTCGGCGTGCGGACCTCTGCGGCGCTGCTGGTAGCCGACCTGGTGATTGCGCCCATTGAGTTGAACGAGGCCAGCCTTGAGGCCGTCCAGAGCGTCGTGGACACCATCACGGCGGTGTGCAGCCACTACGGCAAGCCCTGGCCCGATCTGACCCGGCAGCGCCCCTTGCTGGTCAGCCGCTATGACACCCACTCCCCGCGGCAGCGCGCCTTGTTCGAGGACTTGTCGCACAAGGTCGGCCGCATCGTGGTCGAGGGCGCAATCGTCTCCCGTGATGCCTATGCCCGGTATCGCGCCGATGCTTGCCCCGTTTGGAACATGCGCGACCGCGCCGGCCGGATGAGCAGCAGCATCAAGCAGGCCGCCGACGAGATGCGCACCGTGTTGAGCGAGATCGAACGCATGATGGAGTTCGCCTGATGAGCAGCACAGCCATAGCCCGCTTCGGCGGATCGGTCCTGGACCGCTTGGATGCCAAGGTCGCGGTGCGACCGGGCGTGGCCCAGGCAACCCGCCTGCCGCTGGCCCTGATAGACGAGGACCCGGCCCAGCCCCGGCGCGAGTTCGACCCGGCCAGGCTTGAGCAGATTGCCGCCAGCATCCGCATGGTCGGCGTCTTGCAGCCCATTGGCGTCATTCAGGCCGCGCAGGGGCGCTACCTGCTGCGGTGGGGCGCGCGCCGGCTTCGAGCGTCCAAGCTCGCAGGGCTGTCCGACATCCCCGCCGTGCTGGTGGGCGCGCAGCAGACTGGCCTTGAAGCCCAGGTGATCGAGAACCAGCACAGGGCTTCCAACACCGATACCGAGCTGGCCGCGGCCATCACGACGCTGACCGAACGCGGCATGAAGAACGCCGAGATCGCAACCGTGCTGGCGCTGCCTGATCCACAGTCGCTCAAGCACTACCGTGCGCTGGCCCGCCTGGACGAGACGGCGCCGCTGCTGGTCGGATGGGTCAACCGGGCCAACGTCCGCGCGATCTACGAGATGAACGCCGCATGGCAGCGCGCTACCCCCGACCAGAGGACAGCGTTGGCCGCTGACCTTGAGCGCATCGAGGAGTTGACGGTCACAGAGGGGCGGCGGCTGATCGCTGCCCATACCGGCCCTGCCGTGCCCGCGGTTCCTGCCCCGGCTTCACAGCCTGCACCTTCCAAGGCAAAGACTGCCAGCCCCGTCAGCAAAGCTGCCGACCCCGAAGCGGACAGGGTTGCCAGGGTGCGTGCCTGGCTTGCCGATCCTACCCGCCCCAGGCCGCCGCTCAGCGTGTGAAAGGAGCGTCCCATGCCCCAGCTTCCGGCCATTCTCCGCCCACGCCCCCGGTCTCCCCTCCCTCTGCTGGCAACCGCCGGGAGGGGTGCGCGGGCCTTTGTCGGCGCAATGGCGGACGAGGCGCTTGTCCTGATCCTGACCGGCATCGTGATCCTGGCCCGGCTTGCTTGGATGTTCGGCGCGGCGTGCTTCGTGGCGGCCGGGGTGATGTCTCTCGCGTTCTGGTTCAACGGAATGGCAGGGGACGCATGGCGCGCAGCCTATGCCGGCGCCCTGTCTCTGGCCATCATGGCGGCGGCGCGCTTCATCCAGAGCGCGTGCATACGGTACAGGTCCAGGGACGCCGCCTTCTAAGTCTGGATAGGAAATATGCCGGCGTTTGACGCAAACGACCCAATCGTGACCTTGACCGGGCACGTGCGCCGGAGCGTCCGGGACCGCTTCGCCGCCTATGCTCGCTCGGTTGGACAGAAGCCGGCGGCCCTGATCCGCATGTTCGCCGAGGAAGCTGCCGGCGAGGCTTCGATCAGCCCGGCAGGCGGGTCCGGCCAGAAGATCACGCTGCGGCTGCCGGATAACGTGAGGCGCCAGCTGCGCGAACAGGCCGCAGCGAACCGGACGACGCCGACCGCCTGGGCCGGGGCGATGCTTGAAGCGCAGCTCTGCGGCCAAGTGCGGTGGACCGAACCGCAGATAGTCGAGTTGCGCGCCGCCCGGGTCCTGCTGGCTGACCTCCGGGACAGGGTCGTTGACGCGGCTGCCGCCGACCAGGTTGCAAAGGCTGTCCGCTTGGTTGATGCGGCGATTGCCGGCCAGGTGGCATATTGGGGCGCTACAGCCGCAAGCGCATCTCAGGCACGGTCACGTCCTGCAGCTCCTGCCGCTGAGCCAGGATGCGCTGGACCTTCTCACGCCGGGGTGTTGCCTCCGCCATAACGCCTTGCTGGCGCAGCGATTGGGCGAAGGTTTCGCGCCATGCCTGGATTTCCCGGGGTGGCGTTTCTAGCCGGTAGCCGTCGAGCTGCACGGCCCTGACGGCGACGTGGCTATGGAAGTGGCTGCGGTCGGCGTGCTGGACGGCGAACCACTCCGTCACGGGGCTGATGTGCTGCCGTGCCCATGCCCGGGTGGCTTCAACCACCGTCTCGTGTGGCGTGCCGGCAGGCATGGACAGCACCACGCCGAGCGATTGGGTCGGGCAGGACGTGCGACGGGCATAAGCGGCGTTGTCGGCTACCCAACGGTCCCGCAGCGCCCGCATGTCATCCAGGCCGTGCAGAATGCGCCCGTTGGACAGTTCGCCTGGCAGCTCCCCCTTGCGGGTATTGTAGGAAAGCTGGGCGGCCAGTCCGGACGGGTTGCGGGTGCGCCCAGTCACGCGGACGATGACCTCCCGTGATTGCTGGGCGACGCCGGACTTACCGGCCCGCCAGACCTTGCGCCCACCGCCGTCCTGCCCCGCGTTGACCTTGCGGGGCAGGTTGCATTCGCTGCCGCTCAAAGCCGCATCGCGGGGCGGGGCACCTCAACCTTCGGCGGCTGCATCCGTTCACGCTCCTCAGTCTGCCCCAGCCCCGGGCCGCGCTGGAGCATGTCAGTAGCCGGCAGGGCCTGGACGGGCCGTGGTGTCTCAATACTCTGCAAGCGGTCAATGCGGCGCTGCTCGACCTGGTGCCGGTCCTCTCGGGTTGGCGCGTAGCCCTCAGCCCGCATCCCGCGCGCTGTTGCCTCAATCCAAGTGTGCCTTGCAACCTTCAAGTCGCCGCTGATCTGCACATCGTTCCAACCGCGGGATGCCGCGATGTCCAGCATGGCGCCTATTGTCCGGCCGTCGCGGAGCAGGCCCTGGATGCGCTGGTCATTGGCTCGCATGGCGAGCTGCCCGTCATCCTTCTGGTAATACTCGCGCTCGCCCCGCACCGTGCGGACCTCATAGCGGCTCGCGATGCTGGGCGGGTCCTGCAAGTTGGGCGGAACAGGGACTTCGCCGCGGCGGCTGATCTCAAACGCGTGGGTAGGGGTGCCGTCCTGCTCCGGCACTGGCTGCTTGGACGCCAGGCTTTTCAGCTTGTCATCCATCAGCCGGACCTCTGCGGCTTCCAGGGACGCAGCCAGCAGGCGGCTCTGCTCTGGATGCTTGGCGACCGCCGCCATGCTGCGTTCCACGTCCTCCTGCCAGCGTAGGGTGTTAAGGTCGCGCAGGGTGCTGGCCCCGGCGAACTGACCTTCCAGCGACTGGCGCACCTCCTGCGCCTGCTCGACCGTGATCCTGTCCTCTGACCCCGGTGTGCGATCCTGCACCTGCCGGACCATCCCCCTCATCTGGTCAAGGTCGTGCAGGGGCGGCGGCTTGCCGGCCATGATGTGGATTTCCGGCGCCAGCAGCACCGGCCCATCCAGGCGTTCGCGATCCTTGAGAGCCTGTGACGCATGTGCCTTGAGGTCGGACACGTCGGCGCCGGCCGGCTGCCGGTTCTCAAGCACCCGGGAAAGCGCCTGGTGGACGATGCTGGCGTCAAGGCCCAGCACCTGCTGTTGCTGCACCTTGCCTTCCAGCATCTGCCGTTCCTGGGGCGACTGGCCGGGAAGGAAGGGCAGCGCTCGCTCAAGCATTTCGAATGACCCGGTGCGCTGCGCCTGACGCTGCAGGATGTCCGCAACGCGGTCGCCTATCCTGATCTGGTCCGCGGGGTCCAGGTGCTCCAGCGCCGTCCGTATCGCATCAGGGTCGGCCTTGGTGCTGCGAGCAATCTTCACGACCTGGCCGACGAGCTGCGTTTCCGCAAGCGCGACAGTATTGGCGAAGCCCAGCGGATCGAAAGTCGTGGTTTCGCTCATTTGCGCCCTTTCAGGGTCGGCAGGTTGTGGATCACACGGTCAATCTGCGCCTTGGCGGCGACCGGCGACTGGCCGAACTGCGACAGGTCAACCTGGTTGCTGGTAGCGGCGCGCAGCGTGGCCTCAGCTTGCGCGACGCTCATCCCAAGATCGGCGCTTTCCTTCCGGGGCCGGGCCTTGGTCCTGGCTTTGGGCGCTGTGGCCGGGGCCGGAGTGGGGGGAGGAGCCGGGGGAGGCTGTACACTGTGTACAGGTCCGGGGTCCTCGTCGTCATAGCGAAGCTCTACCGGGATGGCGGCGATGATCGGCGGAGGCCGCAGGCGGCTCTTGAACGGCGGCTGGTCGTAGTAGCGGATGCGCCGGGCCAGGGCGCCAGGCATCCCCCCGTGCAGGATGATGCACTTGTCCTCGGGAAGCTGCGTCACCTCGTAGGCGGTCATTAGGCGCCGCTCTGTTGCGGAGCTGCTGACGTTGCCCTTGAACATGTCGGAGAAGCCGCCGAAAGCGGAACTGGAACTGCCCTGGCGCTTGCCTTTGACCGTGCCCAGCCGGCGGCTGATCTTCTCGGCAAGGTCGATGTCATCCGGCGCCAGGCACAGCTCGACCTTGCAGTTGTCCATGATCTTGCGGGCGCCAGCGGCCTTGTAGATGTCCTCCAACTGCGCCGGGGTCTGCACAATGGGGATAAGGCGCACCCCGTAGCCGGCAATGTAGCCGAACGCCTCGACGATCTTCTCGGACGCACCCAGCAATGGGAACTCGTCCAGGACCATGTTGACCTCAAGCCGGGCCTCCGGGTCCGTGCCCGGCGGCACCCGGGCCGTCAGGTCAATGAACTGCGCGAACAGCAGCGTCAGCAGCGGCTGGAGGGTCGCTATATCGTTGGGGGCAACGCCGACGTAGAGCGCGGTGCGTTCGTGGCGCAGCCTATCCAGGCGAAAGGTGTTGCCCGAGGTGGCCGCGACCACGCGCGGGTTGGAGAAGATGCCGAGGTAGCTCTTGATCGTCCGCTTGATGCCGTCCAGCAGGTCGGCGTTGCCACTGGTGAACTCGCGCAGGTTGTCGGCGCAAGGCTTGGAATAGGGGCGGGCGGCCTGGCGCCGGGCATTCAGCGCTGCGGCGATGTGTGACGGGCCGTCCCCACGAGAGAGCAGCGCGACCGCCGCAGGGATCGAGAAGTCCGCGCCCTCAGTCTCTGACAGGAAGGCGAGAACCGCGGTGTAGGCCGTGCGCGCGGTGCGGTTCCAGAACTGCTGCTGGCCTTCGCCGGCAGGTATCTGCGCGTGGACAATGGCCTCAATGTCCCCCCAGGTATCCACAGAGGGAGAGCCGTCCGCCATGCGTCGCACGTAGCTGCAAGGGTTGTATTGGGCGGTTTGCCCGGTGGGGGACAGCGGCGCGAACAGCACGACGTTGGCGCCCTGCTCGGCCTGCCAACCGGCGGTTGCCGCGAACGCCTCGAACTTCGGATCGAAGAAGATCAGCGACATGGGATCGGCGGTCAGGCCGCACGGGATCACGGTCCCGACCCCCTTGCCGCTCTGCGTCGGCGCATAGACGATCATGTGTTTGCGCTGCTTGCCGGCCAGTCGCACGAAGCGGCCCCGCACCCGGGCCAGGTAAAGCCCCCGCTGGGAACTGAACCCCACCTTGTGCAGATCGCGCCAGGATGCCCAGCGGGCGTTGTCATGGGCGATGCGGGGAGCGACGTGCCGGGCGAGCAGGCCGGCGCCGATGGCAAGGGGAATGCCGGTGGACACCAGCGCCGATAGCCGAAGGCCACGCTCGACCAGAGCGTTGACGGCGGGGGCTTTTGAAGGATCGGGATACCACTCGCGATAGGCCCACCATTCCACCAAGGGCCAGCCGGTGTGCGGTCGTCCCAGGTAGGTCAGCAGCACCAGGCTTGAGACGGTTGACCACAGCAGGGCGGCCAGCAGCAGGGCCATGATGCCGGCCAGCACCTTCGCCGGCAGCGGCCAGTCGGAGAGCGCGGCAATCACGCGGACACCATGCGGTCGGCGTCGGCCGTCTCGCCAAGCTCAAGCACTTCGACCAGCCGGTAGCGGACGCGCTCCCCGGCCTGCTTTGGCAGGAAGCGCCGGCAGCACAGCACGTGGGACACGTATTGCCGCAGTTCGCGATGCACGTCCTCAATGCTCATGCTGCGCCCCGCCTCGCTTTGCCGGATCATGCTTTCCATGCTGTTGAGCGCCTTGCGCGCGTTGGGGGCGTGGACCGTGGTGATGCCGGGCGTGCCGATCTTGAGGCAGCGCAGCAGTGACCAGGCATCGCCGCCGGCCCTGATCTCCTGGAAGCAGAGCCAATCCGGCCGCAACTGCATGGCGTCCTGCACGCGCTTGGTGGCGCTGTCCGGGTCCGCCTCATCAAAGAACAGGCTGACCCAATTCCGCTGCGGCAGGTTCTGCCACTCGGATGAGCCTTCGATGGTGACGACGCGCAGGTCCGGCGGGATCGCGCGCACGAGGGCCTCGGCCATCGTGGTCTTGCTCTCACCGATGCCGCCGGTGACGATGGTGGTCCGGCCGGCGCCGATGACGGTCTCGGAGAAGTAGCGCACCCAATCCACCGCCGGGTTGAGCATGTCGAAATAGCCGCGCTCGGCCAGCCACTGCAGCGTGGGGACGAAGGACAGCGCCCGGCGCCGGATGGTCAGGGACACGGTTCCCTCCGGCACGGCGGGCGGCAGCATGATCTTGACCCGCTGCCCGTCCGGCAGGGTGCTGGCGCAGGACGGCACGCCGTTGCCGACATCCTTGCCGCCCATGCGCGCCGCGAGGATGGCGATGGCTTCCAGCCGGTCGTAGGTCAGCCCCGGCGCGTCGTGCCAGGACCAGAAGCCGTCCTGCTCGACGCCCATCCGGCCAGGTTCGTTGACCACGACCTCCGTTGTTGCGGGGTGCGCCAGGGCAGCGTCCATGTCCCCGAGCAGGTGGCGCAGGGTCGCCTCACCGGCCTTCATCGCACTGCCTCGAAACGCAGCGCCCCGAAGTGGACGGGGGCAGTGACCAGGATTTGGATTTCCTCCCCCTGGTTCTTGTGGAACACCGGGGGCAGGTTGACCGTGCTGGACAGCACCTGGTTGACCACGCCTTCCGTGTCACTGGTGTTGAACTGCACGCCGCTGCTGCGGCTGCGGAGCGCCGCTGACGGAAGGGCGATGGCCGAGAGCGCGGCATCGGTGATGATTGCGTTGCCGACGCGCTCCCAGAACCGGGTGTCAACGTGCCCATCCATGCCGATGCGCCCGAGGGGATCGGTCATCGGCGAGCCGCCCAGCGGCACGGCCAAGCCATCCGAACGCCATGCGGTCGCCGCCATCGCCATCATGCGGCCCTGCCCCACAGCAAGGGGCTGGTAATTGCCGATGATCGGGGTGCCAGCCGGCAGCAGCTCTGTAAGCCCGTCCCAGCTCATCACCGGCCGGGCCACGCTGCATACCAGGGGGCCAGCATGGGTGCCGTCGATGGCCTGTGTCAGTGTGCAGCCAATGCGGGTGGTCGGCTTGAGTGTCCGGCCCAGGTCGCCGATGACAACGGCTTCCCCACCTTCAATCTGCGCCGGCTTATAGGTCACACCGCCCCGCGGCGGGGAGGCTGACAAGGCTTGGCCGGGTTGCTCTGTATCCCGGCGGGCAGCGGCTCCGGCAGAGGACGTGTTGTAGTGCGTCACCATCGGACCGATTGCGGCTGCCGGCGCGGCGACGGCGGCGGGCGCGGCCGGAGCATCCATCGGCGGGGACCATAGCCGCTGCATCACCGGCAGGACGGGCGCCGCGGGTGCTTCGGCTATAGGGTCAGGCTTGGCGGTCACGCGCCGGACGGTAATGGCCTTCGGGTCAATCGGGTCAAGGTCGGCCGGCGGGGGCTGGTGCCCGAACACCGCCCACAGCACGCCGACACCGCCCAAAGCCAGGACCGCACTCAACACGACGGTCGGGCTGGCGCTGCGCCGTAGGGCGCTGCGGCTGGCAACGATCGGGTTGGCGCCGCTCATGGCCGTGATCCCGCGTCGGCGCGCAACCGGGTCCGCACACGGGGGGACACGGTGCCGGTGCCGGTGTCCTGGCCAATCGGGTTGAAGGACACGTCGAACAGGTCGGCGACCAGGTTGCCCCGCCGGATGCGCCAGAACTGCGAGGTCGCCGGAACAACCACCAGGCCGGACCTGATAGAAGAGGGTGCTTGGGTAACGGACTGCTCGGTCCCGTCTGGGTTGATGAGGAACACCGCAGCGGGGGTCATCTGCCCAGGCCACAAGAAGCTGGTGGCCGCTCCGGTGTCGCAGGCCGCAGTGGGCAGCACCGCAGCGTCTCCGCGCCACATGAAATTGCAACGGCGTCGCTGGGCAGCGGCGTCGCTGGCGAGCATCGCGCGGGCGCGGACCTCTCCAGCTCCCTCCATCCGTTCCGCCCTTCGTGCCCGCCACGCTGCAATAGCGGCGCTGCGCCGGGCGCCAGCAGCCGCGGCCTTGGTGGCGGCATCCTCCTGGGCATAGGTCATAGCGACCGTGAGGTAAGGGACAACCGGGGCAGGGGCACTCGCGCCGACGCCGGACGAGGGATCGTTGCTCGCTACACGACGGTCCCCGGGCATAGGGGTCGGCTTGACCCCTTCGGCCGCGGCGGTCAGCTCCAGCGTGTAGCGCCGGGTTTTGCCGTCCGGCAGGTAGCTGACGACATGGGCCACGGTGGTCGGCGCCCCAGCATCGGGCGCCACCGCGAATGAGTGCCCGGCCGCATCGTGGTGCCAGGCTTTAGAGACGATGCTGACATCGAACTTGGTTTCGTCCGGTGACAGCACGATCTGGGTTTCGCCGGCCGCGGGCGCGATGATCTGGATGACATCGTTCGGGGAATAAGGAACGTGGAGCACTCGCGGCTCCCCCGGGGTGCTGGGCGTCGGCACCTGTAGCGCGAGTGCCGGGGTGAGCAGGGCGGTATAGGCCAGCAGCGCCGCCGGCAGGGTGCGGATCATGGGATTGGTTCCCTATCAAGAGGGCGGGCATAGCTGGAGATGACGATGCCGGCGGGGTTGCAGGGCTGGACGGCCTGCTTGTCCTTCCGCACCGTGAAGCGCGCGGTGCCGGTCACGACCGGGCTTGCCGCGTTCAGGCCCTTGTCCTGCCAGGAGAACGGCACGGCGACGCGCCGGGCGCCGCCCGCGGTCAGTCCATCGGTCGTGGCGGAGCTGGTGATCGTCACGTCGCGCCAGCCGCGGCGGGCGCGGGCGAACACCTGCTGGGGAGCGGTCCTGGCATTGTTGTACCACTCGGCAAATCGGGCCTGCTCGTCCGGGTCGCTCATACAGGCAACGGCCTGGAAGGCAGCGTCGGCGTCGGCCTCGTTCCACCCCTCCCGCATCTGCACGTAGCGTTCGAGGAACCAGTTATCAACGGACGCCGGCAGGTCCATGCTGGCGGTGCGTATGTCCTGCAGGACCCGCGTGGTGCCGGTTGTGGGGTTGGCGACCAGGATGCCCCAATGCTCCGTATGCCGGCCGACCACGACGGCCAGGGCCAGGCCCATTGCGGCGGTGGCGGCGGCCATGGACACGAACCCCCACCGCCAGCCGTTGGCTTCCCTGCGCGCCGCCTTGAGGGCGTCCACGGCGTAGGAGTTGGCCTCCTCGACATATGCCTCAAAGGCATCCGGCGTGATGTGGGGCTGCGGCAACTTGATGCCGTGCGCGACACCGTCCATCAGCCGGGCGCCTTGGGCATCACGGGGGCCGGAGCAAGCGCCGGGTCAATGTCCCACTGGCCAGCGTTCAGGGCGCGCCAGGCACCGGACGGCACCGGTGCCCCCTTGTCGCCCGCGCATCCGGCGAGGGCCAGCAGTGTGAGCAGGGCGGCGAAGCGGGATGTCATGGGTTGGGTCCAGTCATGGCAGGTTGCGCGCGGGAAAGGGTCGGACCGGGCGGGGTGACTTGCGCGGGGGCGGCAACGCGGCGGTAAGCGGCCTGCGCGCTTTGGCTCGCGATGCCGCCAGCCGCGCCCAGAGCCGCGCGCGCGCCCTTGGCGACTGCGCCATAGGTGGCGGCCACCAGCAGGTTGGGCGCGAAGTGGATGCCGCCGCACAGCGACGCAGCGGCGGCCGGCAGCTTGCTGGCCCACCAGCCGCACAGGGCGAACACCGCGATGGCCGCGAACATCATGGCCATGCGCTGTGAGAAATCGGCCCCGTTGCCGACGGCCATTGCCCGGACGATGGCCGTCTCGGCGCCGACCAGCAGCGAAGTCAGGATAATGGACAGCCCTTGCAGCACGACAGCGGACAGGGTGCAGCCGACCCATGCCGAGAACATCGGGCGGGTCGGCGCGAAGAAGGCGCAGGGGATGAACACCGGCCCCAGGGCCACGTAGATGACCGCCATGATGTGGCCGAGCAGCCAGATGCCGTAGCCGGCCAGGACGGCGAGCAGCGCGACCACGAAGAACACCATCACGAGCAGCAGCAGGGGGTTCCACTTGGACAGCTCATTCCAAATGGACAGCCCGCCCGCCACCGCCTGATTCCAGACGACATCGTAGGCTGCGGCATCCGTGGCGACGCCTGCGCCCGAGTTGACCAGGGCCGTGATATGGGCCGGCATGGCGACGAGCACGGCGTCCCGCACCAGCCAGGAATAGGTAGAGGCCGACACGACCAGCGAGAAGAAGGCCAGCTTGGCGACCAGTTTGCCGAAGCCCTGGGCCGGGTGCGGATACCAGCCGGCGGCGATGCCCATGCCGTAGAGCGCGACGGCGATGGTGCCGAAGGCCAGCACCACGGCGCCGGCCTGGGTTAGGCCCGTGCGGAGGATAGCGTCCAGCGACCCCATCAGCGGCGTGTCAATCAGCCGCGTGAAGAACGCAAAGACCGCGTTGGCCTGAAAGGTCGGGTTCATGGCCTAGCGGGTCCCGGGACGCCCATCGGACATGATGGACGGGGTGCAGGTCGCGGACGGGTCCGACGCGCTGCGCCAGGGCCGCAGCTTGGAGGCGTCCACCCAGCCGATGCGACCGTCCAGGTGCAGCACCTTGGCATAGCCGTTCATGGTCTGCGGCGGGCTGGCCACGATCATGGTGGCGCTGGCGATCCCTAAATGCGGGGCGCTGGGGCTGGGCAACACCAGAACCGGAGGCGCGGCATCGGGGGGTTGTAGCGCCATGCACACGTAGCCGGGGATGGGCTGCACAGCCGTCAGGCCGGTGGCCGGGGCCGCCGCGGGCGCCAGCAGGGCTGCGGCGAGGATGAGACCGCGCATGGGGAGGTCCTTTCAGGTTGACTTGAGGCCGAGCAGCACGGGAGCAGTGGCGGCGTTACCCAGCTTGCCGGTAATGCCGGCCCGCCATTGCCCGACCGTCGTCACGCCCGGCGTGATGCCGTTGCCCTGCAGGGTCGCGGCGCTGTAGCTGGACAGCACGGAACTCATCGGCGTGCTGTTGTCGGCACGGGCGAGCGCGACGCCATAGCCCTGGCCGAAGTTGTAGGCCCCGCGCACGTCCATGACGGTCGGGTTGGCGATGCCGGACTGCTGCAAGGTCAGCGCCGCAGTTTTCAGCTCCTGGGCGGCGGCGATGCTTTCGGTGGCGGGGTTCATCTTGCCGGCCAGGTCAGTGCTTTGCCCAGCGGCGCGCATAGCGGCCTGGTAGGTCCCGTCCGTCATTTGGAACGCACCGTTGACGGTGCTGCCTGCCCGAGCCGGCACGTTCTGGCAGCCGCTTTCAAGGACGCACGTTGCCGCAACCGCATTGGGGTTGACCCCCAGCCCGCTCGCATTGTCCGCGGCCTGCTGGCCCCAGCTTTGCCCCGTCATGGTTTTGAGCGATGCCGTGCTGCCGCCGGCAGATGCGGCACCGCCGCCGCCGATCAGGTTGGTTCCGGTCGCCATGACGTTGGACACCAAAGCGGACGGGGCCGGGCACCCCCCGCTGCCGCTGCCGTTGTAGAAGGCGATCAGCGCCTCGACGCAGCGCCGGTCCTGCTCATCCGTTCGCTGGGCGCGCACCTGCTGCTGGGTTTGCGCCATGACGGCCACGGCTTGGAGCTGCTGCTGCTGCGAGGCAATGTCGCTCTGCACGATGGCCGTCTGCGCCTGGAGCTGCGATACCTCTGCGGGGTCGCTAGCAATCTGCGCACGGGCGCGCAGCGTGGCCAGTTGCGTCAGGCGGTCGGCGCTGGCCTGGTAGGAGTGCTGGGCGAGCGCCTGGATGCCGGCCAGGCTGTTGGCATTGGTCATCAGGTCCTGGGCACGCCAATCACCGCCGGACGGCGTATAGACGTGGTTGGCCGAGGCGTTGCCGGTGTAGAGGCCGGACAGGGCTGACGACATGCCGGAGATGCCGCCGGTGCCCGATATGAGGTTCTGCACGGCGTAAGGGTTGACGGGCATGGGGTTCTGGATGCCCACCATGTTCAGCGCGGCCATCGCGGACCCCATGTCACGCACGCCTGTGATGGCCTGATAGGTCGCCATCAGACGCTGTAGCTGCGCCTCCATTGCCGAGAGTTGCTGCCCCCAGCGGGCCAGGGTTTCAGCGTGCTGCGCGACCTGGTTGCTGATGTTGGCGACATCTATGACCGGGGTGGCGCCGCGGGCGGAAAGCGGCAAGGCGGCCAGCGCAGCCGATGCGGTCAGGGCAAGCCGGCGGATCATGCAACGTCCTCCAAGGGTTGCCAGGCCCCGCGCAGGCTGGCCTCGAATGCCGGCGTGCGGCGACGGCGGTGGAACTCGGCAAACAGGGCGTCCATGTCCGCGCCGGGCATCTCGGCCGCTATGGCGTCCATCAGATCCACGGTTTCGGTGCGGGCCGACAGGGTGGCTATGATGTCGTCCATGCCTTCCAGGCAGAGCTGGACGGGCACGTAGGAGGTCCCCTGCTTGAGCAGGAACCGCCCGCGGCCGCCGCCGGACAGGCCGCTCTTGACCAGCCGGAACGCCTGGCCCGGCACTTCCTCCGGGTTGGTGCCGGCGCCCTCGACGGGAACGCCGTGCGGGAAGCCAAGCCCTTTCGGCCCGAAGTCCGCCCAGGTGGCGCCGCCGTTCGGGAAGTGCATCTGCGTCAGGCACTGCTCGCGGATGGTGTGCGCGATGTCACTGGCCATCAGGGCGGACCCGACCGATTGGGTGACGAGCCACATACCGCAGTTCTGCTTGCGGAAGGTGGCCAGGCCGTTCTGGATCAGGCCGCGGAATGCCGCGTTGGTCAGGCTTTTCCAGAACTCGTCTATGGCGACGATCATACGCCGGCCGTCCACCATTTTGCCTACGCGGTGGAACAGGTAGCTCTGGATCGGACCACAGGCTTCGCGGTGGTCCATGTAGCGGGTCTGGTCAAAGCCGATGATTTGCGCGTCCAAGCGGATGCGGTCGCGCGGGTTGTCCAGCACCCAGCCCAGCTCGCGCCCGGCGCACCAGCGCCGCAGCCGCGCCCCGGTGCTGCCGGAGCCTGCCCCCAGGAAGGCCCGCACCTCGTTGAACGAACGCAGCGCAGGTGGCAGGCCCATCACGGTCCGCAGCGCAAGGTCGATGCGGTGCTCGTCCTCTGGCAGCAGCGCCGGCCCTTCGTCGGCCAGGATCAAGCTGCGGACCAGGGCGCTGAGATACGCCATGTCGCCGGGGTTGCGACCGTCCAGCGCCTTGAGGGGCGCGAGGCCGGTGTCCTCGCCCACGCGGATTTCGATGTAGGCACCGCCCATCCGCATGACGAACAGCTTTGCGCCGCGGTCCTTGTCCCACAGCACGACCTGCGCCCCGGCCCGCTCCATCAGCCATCCCAGCAGCGCCAGGAGCACGGTGGTCTTGCCGCTGCCGTTCGGCCCCGTGATGAACAGGTGCGGCACGTCTCCCGGCCGGCCATCTTCGGACGTGTGCGGGTTCCAGTAGTAGGGCGTGCCGCCGTTGGTGGTGAGCAGGGCGGCGAAGTCGCACCAGCGCCCGCCGCGCCAGCCGCGGGGGAAGTTGTGCAGCGGCGCGGCGGCGGCGAAGTTGCGGGTTGTCCAGGGCGCGGAGCGGGGGTGCAGCCCTTCCGTCCCGGGCACCTGGCCAAAGTATGCGGCTTCCAGGTCCCAATCCAGGCGGGCCACAATGGCGCCGGACGCCCGCAGATCATCATCAGCAGCAGCGGCGGCAACCGCCAGCGACTGCTCACCCTCGGCCAGCACCATCAGGGTCAGATTGTGGACGCCGAAGCCGTAAAGGCGTTCCTGCAGATCGTTCGCGGCGAGGGCCAGCGCATCCTTCTGCTTGAAAGCCGGGTCGTTGGCGCTGACGAACTGGTTGGTCGTGCGGCTTACGATAGCCTGGCTTTCGTGCAGCCGCATCTCCCCGAAGCTCTGCGAAAACACCAGGCGGTAAGGGGCGGCCAGCAGGACGTTGAACATGCCGGCAGCGGTTTCCGCAGGGTAGGTCGAGAGTCCGAACAGGGCGGCCAGGTCAGTTCTGCCGGCCTGGCGCAGCTCAACCACCTTGTCGCCGCGCATGACGGGACGATGGGCGCAGATGGACACCGCCAGCCGCCCGCGGGACAGGGGGACCTTCTTGAACCGCCCGGTCAGGATCAGGCTATGCGCCTCAGCAATCTCGGAGAATGCCGCCTGGCCTTCCGAGCGCAGGCCGAGCAGACGCAGGCCGTGGGTTGCCCCGAGGTTGGCGCGCACCGTGCTGATGACATGCTCCAGAGCGTCGAGGTCAGCTTGGTCAACCGGCTGCGGCGTGCGCGCGGCAGCCCGCTTGGCGCGACCCGTCAACGTGGGAGGGCGGATCGTGAAACCCAGCAGCAGGGTATTGGTCCAGAGGTGGCCCTGATCGACCAGCCGGAAGCGGTAGGCAGCATCCATCTCGGCCACGAACGGGATGCGCGCCCGCAGGGCAGGATAGTCGCCCGGGTGCGCCTCGGCATGGACCAGGTGCTTGGTGACTGTCAGGCGCAGGCGCAGGTTGAGGGTGCGGTGGAGGCTGCACAGGGCCTCGTGCTGGCCAGCCAGGGCGTCGCCGTCCAAGTCCTCCCAGCGGGCACCAGCAGCTTCGAACATCGCATGAACCGACCCGTCGATGTTCCGAATGATGTGCGGCCGGACGTGGGAGAACTGCGGCAGGTATTCGGTGACGCTGCGCTCGCGTCCGAACCTCCCCCACGCACGGCGCAGCCAGCGGTCAGCCGGCATGGTCGCGCAGCTCGTTGGGATCATCCCGGAGGGCGACGGGCCAGGGGCGGAACGTGGTGCCGCCGAAGGCCCGTGTCGGCCAGGAGAACAGCACCCGGGCGCGAGTTTGCGCCCAGGCGTTGAGAATGCGGAGCCATAGCGGCTCCCAGGACGTGAGCGCGCGCATGATGGCGAAGGTGGCAAGGACGGCGGCCGACACGATGCCGAGCCGCCACCACACGTTGTAGGCGTGGGTCACGTTGAAGATCATGCCACCCGCCCCGGCGGCGAGCAGGAACCCGCCGAGTGGCATTCCGTAGATGTTCGAGGGCCGCGTGACGGCCAGGAACACCACGTCGCGCGTTGATCCCGGGGCGGGGCTTGTCATGTCAACAGGCTGGCTGCCGCACGGGCCGCAACCTGGACTGTGCCAGGCACGTCCAGCGTCGCGCTGTGGAACCACCCATAGACGGAGCGGGCGATGCCGGTGCCACCAGAAGCGATGGCGGTGCCGAGCAGCACGGCGACAAAGGCTGCGACCCCGGCCCCCATGCGGTAGCACATGATCCCGGCAATGACGAAGCCGACTGCCGCAATGTAGATGATGATGTCGCCCGTGCCCCAGGTGGCGATTTGTTGGGCGCCCGAAGTAAGGCCCTGCATGTGTCAGTCTCCATGGTGCGAGAACAGGCGGGGCTGGCCCCCGCCCGGGGTTTCGGCGGCAGGTGGGTCGCCCGCCCGCACGAACAGGGGGCCGGGCACGCGCGCGGGCGCCGCGGCTTGTGGGCTTGAGAAGGCGACGGCGGGGGTGGGCACCCGTGCCAGCACGCGCTCGATGCTGGCTGCATAAGCGGCGCCACGTTCAATGCTGCCGGTGTTGTAGCGGCGGTGGGCGAGGCTCCAGACCGCGCGCACGTCGGCGGCATAGTGGTCGGCGCCAGCGGCCACGTTGCGGCAGGCGTCAAAGGCAGCGTCCAGCGTCAGGCCGTGGCGGGCGAGCTGGCCGGAGTTGATCTGCATGAGGCCGAGGTCAATGGACCGGCCTTGCACGATGAGGGTAGCCGCCCGTGCCGCGGCCTCTTGCGGCGTCGCGGAGCGAATCGCGGCGGCGGGCAGGCCGCGCGCACGGTCGGCATTGACGCCGATGACCAGGGGATCGCCGCCGCTTTCGTGGATCGCGATGGCGGCGATACGCTTGGCGAACTCACTGCCTGGCCCGGCGCGGCCACACCGCGGGTCCTCAGCCATCGTCTGTACGTCATTGAAGGCCAGAGGCGCCGTCCCTGCCCACACCGCGGCAGGAACCGCGACGAGAAAGCAGAACACGACGGAGGCGATCCCGCTACGGGAGGCGCTTACCCCAGAGATCGAACGAGGAAACACCGGCATGACCCCACCCTAGTCGCACTTACCGTAGTGCTTACACTACGAAAGGAGGGGAATGCAACGCCTGGTAGTGTTAATCGCTCAATAACGCGCCCGGTACTGTGTCGAGGGCTGCCGCCAGCTTCTCCAGCCGGTCCAGGGTCGGGTTTATGCCTGGATCACCGCGCTCGATGTCGCTGATATCGGGCCGGGCTACACCGCTCGCGTGAGCAAGATCGTCCTGCGAAAGCCCCTTGGCGTGACGGGCTGCGCGCAGGTTGCGGGCCAGAATAGCGCGGGCCGATGGGTCCAGTGCGGCCGGTGCCGAGGCTGGTTTGCCAGTATCTCCAGGATCATCTGACGCAGAACCACGCTGCGGAGGCTTGGGCATCGATGCGAATCCAATCAGCTGCACTGACACCCCGCTTGGCACGCGCCACACGCCCCTGTGAACCGATTGCACCAGGCGCAGACCCCGAGTCTAACCCGTTTTGGCGTGTAAACCAGCAGCTAACCGCCGAAGCGTGCAAAAATGACACGGCACAGGACCACCAACGCAAAGGGCGGCCCCGTAGGACCGCCCCGCCGCCAAAGTCCAGACCGGCTGGCTATGCCGGCGCCCGGCCTACCTCCTTCCACAGCGCCGCTTCCGCGTCCGCCGCCGGCATCCCCGCCGCCATCCGTTCCCCACATCGGACGAAGGCGGCCCACTCGTTCGCCGGCAGGGTGCGGGCCAAGTCCAACAGCCTGCACATCAAGGGGTCACCGGCCAGCAACTTGGCCAGCCAGCCGTGATCGGGGTTGAGCGCGTCGCCTGTGCCGCTCATTGTCCGATCTCCCGTTCAGCAGCCGCCCATTGCAGGCTCAGGCGTAATGCACCGTTCTTCGCTGTCTCATAGCGGACATAGCCCTCACGCCAGTCCGCTGCCGTGCCGTCCACCACTGCCTCCCGGCAACCCCCGATCACCAACGCCTCGCGTTCCCCGCGCTCATTTGTAAACAGGGACACGCGGGACAGCGGCACATCTGCCGTCAGGACAAGAGGGCGACCGTTTGCCTCCGCAAAGCGGGTGGCGAACCAACATGCAACGTCTCGGTCCCACGTCCAGGCATAGCCCCTTGCAGCAGCTTTCTGCGACAAGGCCGATGCGCCTCGATACAGCCGCACGGGGTCCGGCAGGCCGGGCGGAACCGGGTAGGACGCCCGACGAAACATCGCCCGCAGCCGGGTGGCGGTATTGGCCGTCTCCATGACGTGCCGGTGGTCGTGAAGCCACGCTGCTTCCAAGTAGGCACGCAGTGAGGCAAGTGGCGCGTCAAGGTAAAGCAGGACAGCTATGGCACCACGAAGGTGGTTCGGGGCAGCAATCGTCAACTGCCCAGCAGCCACCACATCGCCAGCCATCGCTGGATCAAGATGGAGCAGTGCGTAAGGGGGCAAGTCCCCCTGCAAAGCTGCACGGAGACGGTGCGCCATCCACCCCAACGCCATGCGACGACTGGCCGGAGTAGGCAGCTTCCGGCCATCCTTCTTGAGCGTGGCGCCGCTCCTCACGACGCCACCCCGCCTGCGTCGGCGCTGGTCCCCAGCATCGCCACCAGATCCGCCACCAGCGCCCAATTTGAGAGCCTTGCCATCACCTATGCCCTCCCCAGCCAATCGCGCAGCAGGTTCAGCGCGAACAGCGCCTCGGGATCGGCGATGTTCCCGTCAGGCTCGTGGTTCTCGGCAAGCATGGCCACTGCAACGGCCGCCTTGGCTCGGTGCCCCGCTTCCATGCTTGGGGTCAGCTTGCCAACCTCAACGAAGGTTCTGTGCTTCGCATTGCTGGCCGCTTCCCAATCAAGGTTGGCTTCGTCGTAGGCTTCGGCGTGTTGCCGATGAAACGTGGCACAGAGCGCGATCAGCTCCGCATCGGGGTTGACCGGCGGCGGCGCGCCGGCTTTCCCCAGCGCCGCCGCATCACGCAGAAGGTAGTCCAGCAGCCAGCCCGTGATGGTGCCCTGTGCATCAAAGCTGAACTCCCTCCCGCCGGAGTGCTGCGCCAGGCTGCCAGCCCTGGCCGCGATACCCACAGGCGATGCTGCCCGCAGATGCTCCATGCGGTTCAGGAGCGCGTCCATCCGGGCGAAGATCGGCGCAGCAGCCTGGCCGGCTTTCCCGTCATCCTCTACGGCATCTGGCCCGTCATAGATCGCGCGCTGCCGCAGGTCGCAGGCGTTGAACTCTGCGCAGACGGCGAGCAGGTCAGCATCAGGGTTCGGCGCCGCAGCGGCAGCGTCGAGGCCAGCGCCAACCAGGGCCATCAGCGCCGGCCCGGCGGAAAGCAGGTTGCGCCGGTTCATGCGCCGGCCCTCCCCGCCAAGTCGCCCAGCAGGGACATCAGCACCTGATCCTGCCGGAAAGCGTGCGGCAGCCGGTCGTCATTCCCGCCGTAGAACCAGACCAGCACCCGCGCCTTGGCCCGCACCCCTTCCGGCGTCCTGGCCGGCAGCTTGCCGATGCGCCGCAGCAGCAGATCGTCCGGCGCCGGCTCACCGCGGAACATCGCGGATGTGCTGGCCGCGTGGAACGCCCGGTTTTCGTCCAGCGTCATCGCGGCCACGCAGGCGCGCTCGTCCCGCTGCATGGCGACATACTCCCCGCACAGGGCGAGCAGCTCCCCGTCCAGCTCGGCAGCCTTGGCATCCCCCGCTGCTGGAGCGACCAGGAGCAGGGCGGCACCCATCTGCCCGAACGCGCTGCGGCGCGTGCTGGCGGACAGCGGCGGCGGTGCGTGCGGGTCAGGCGCCCGGCCGGACGCCGGAAAGCTATGGCGGCTCATGCCACAGCCCTCCCCAACCACATGCCATCTGCCGTGTAGCCCTCCGGCAGCGGCCCATACTGCTCGACCAGGCGCGCGATGATGACGGCGCGCGTCGGCGCCACCATGTCCCGCACCAGGGACGCCAGCAGCGGCGTGTGCCCATCCCGATCATCCTCCGGGTCATCGAACACATCCCGGTGCCAGGCCGACAGCGCGAGGGCCTTGGCGCACCAGCCCTCTGGCGTGGTGGCCGGCGTGCGCTCAATCCAGTGCAGCGTGTCCCAATCGGGCGGCACGTCCTGCACATCGGCCAGGTCATCAGGCGCCACCACGTAGCGATACCAAGATGCCAGCTCGGCTTCCGCGAACTGCTGGCAGGCGCGGATCAGCTCCGCATCGGGGCTGGCAGGCACCGCCCTTGCCGAAACGGCAACGCCGGTTGCCATCACAGCCACAGCGGCGGCGCTGCCGGTCAGCAGCGCCCGGCGCAGACGGTTGGTGGACGTGGCGACGTTGGACGCCGGCAGGCCCGTGGTAGAGATGTTTACGGCCTTGGACATGGTGGGGATGCACCTTGCTGGGGTCGGGCGCGGACGGGGGTGCTGCCCCGTCCGCGTCGCCTTTGGATGCCGAGGAACCCGCCCCGGCGCGGATGGCGTCAGGCCGCAGGCGTGGAGCCTGGTGCCGACGCAATGGGGGTGGAGGCTTCGCCCATGGGTATGGCAGCGAGGCCGGCGGCATCGCGCCAGGACGCATCCACCACGGCCATCGCCTCGCACACGTCCGGAGGAAGTTGCGTGATGTTGTCCGCCGCGAAGAACTGGGTCCAAACCGTGCCAGGCCACAGAGTCTCAAACACCGCCGCCGCAG
>JAABUK010001899.1_pt1 | contig 38728 bp, 52 predicted proteins | sample 5559141 | NCBI WGS metagenome assembly JAABUK01 (sample SAMN10711869, study PRJNA513367) | rock metagenome | isolation source: Antarctica rocks | place: Antarctica: Victoria Land, Pudding Butte nord | collected 2016-01-03 | reverse complement strand
CACCACAGCCCTGGCCTGAGTGCCACTGCCTCCAAAGCTCAGCCTGAACTTCACGGCTATGCCTGTCTTCTCTTCATACTCCTTGGCAAATTGGGCCGTCAACTGCCATGCACCACAGGTCTTGTCAACACACAGTTGTCAAAGCATATGCCACCGGCAACTAGCCGCAAGTCTCTGTGACATGCAAGGTAGGAGTGGCTAGGGACTATCATGCAGTTGAGCTCAAAACACAGCAGACACATGTCATTTGTATGGCATGATCAATACATGAATGGCTTCCAAAAGTATGCTTGTGCAGGGCTTGTGGACGTTAGCTGAGGGGCATTTTGCCCGTCACCAAGTGCCGTGTTTTGTAAGAACGCCTGCACCCACCTTGGTATAGGCTTTCCTGCTGACAGCAAAGGAGACAAGTGTGATAGAGACAGGTGCCAGCTTCTTTTTGTCTTTCTCATGGTCACCGACCAGGGCATTTGAGATATTGCTGCCAGCACTGCCCCCATTGCCTCCTGCACCTCCTCCACCACTGCCACCGCCTGTACTCAAGAACACTGTCTTTGTTTGACATGCATAGCGGAGTGTTGCGTTTGTAAGCGTCTGCAAAATAGCAAAACACAAACAAACAAAAGTGCAAAGCGTAGAGCTACCAGAATTTCTCAATTGAGTTTGATGATTCACTTTCAGCTGAAAACAGTAAAAACCAGGAACCCAAAGATGATGCTGCCACCAGACAGAAGACACCAGACACTATGTCAATGTAGGTTCCAGCAGCAGGGGTCAGCTGTTGGGGACCAAGGCATTTCTCCAAAGGTGGTCAGTGCAACAAGCAAGACTGTGCAGTAGCCAGCCATGCAAAGCAAATGACCACGATATGGCATAGCTGACATGCATCGAAAAGAGAGGTTTGGCAGAAGGGTCTTCATGTTTAGACTCTAGATATCAGAAATTGCACCAAAGCTTTGGAAAAGTGTCTGAGGGGTACCTGTACTCATCTGAGTCATTGAGTATGCATGTGTGATTTCTCGTCACATGTCTGAGTATGTATTTGACAGCAAGTACCTGGAGGATTGTGACCACCGCCACCAGAGTACTTTTCAATCAAAGGAGTCAAGCAGGCCTTGCCCAGAAACCCCAGTCCAACAACGCGTGAAGCAAGTGTCACAGACCTGGAGACACGTCTGCTATCAAACATGAGATGAATACTGATCGTTGAAACTGCCAGTGGCCATGCAACCCATGCATCTTTGCTATAGACTCACTGAACGAGATTTGGGTGCCTCCTGAATTGGAAATATGGCTGTTTCGGTCTTCTTTTGCCTGCAGTTGTCCGCATGCTGCTCAGTCTCCGGCACACAGCAAGTGCGACGGTGCGAAGGAATGTGTGACATGTACCTGTGTTGGCATGCACCACGAGACCTCTGTTAGGTGGTGGAACGACGCGCTGCGTCCTGCAAACAAAAGCGTCAGTCTGTTAAACGCATAACAGCAAATGCGTACCGTATTGATCAGCTGCATGCAAATGCAAGAGAGTCACGACAAAACTTACTTGCTGCCTGAAAGAAGATCAAGATCGCTGTGCAGCCGACCTAGTGAACGGTGTGGCATCTATGTCAATATGTCAATGGCGACAGCCCTGCTGCAACACACCAATGCAGCACACTGCGCCTGTATGAGCAGCATGTGACTGAGCGTGCTCGCGTTGACTTTCGAGTGCTGAAGCTGGTGCTGAAGAGGAAGCAGGCGGCCAAAAGCTGCAGTGACAGACACTAATGCATTGAGGTTAATTGCTTTTAGCTGGCCCTACGATTATTGGTCATGATGACCGTGTTAAGTCCATGACTGACTGATGAAGCATGCAAACACACAGCAGAATACGGCTGAGCCGCTGCATCAAAGGCTGGTTGCTGGCATGCAAGCAACAGGCTCACTGACCTACTCATGCACCACAGCACAGCCTAGCACCAACAATTGAATGCGCATTTGGACAGCAAGACATCGCTGTGTGCTATGTTGACATACTGCTGTGCAAAATCTGCACATAAGCTGGTGTCTTTCTGTCACCTGATAAGATTACGCCAACATTTACACCTTATGTATTGCATGACTGCAGCTATGATCATGAGATGTTCTCATTTCAGGGCCAGTATGCTAGCTTGTTCAGCCCAAGAAATTCCAGACAGTCAATGCACTTTACCGCGTCGCAGATCTGAAATGGGTCAGTATAATCACGACATAACGAAGCTGATTTTATTAGACATCTTTGAAAACAGAATATGTGTCTACGGTGACATTGACACTGACGCAGATGTCCAAGCTACTTGGACAATCTCATTCGCAGCAAACTATGATGCTATCAGAATCACAATTGGACTTGGCAGCCCAGTACAATCAGGCTATATTTGGCAGCTCACGAAACCTGCTCCTGGTCACATGGGCCATGATTGCCATCTCTTGGGAGCAAAGCTGATCAAACGTAGATCTTGGTCTTGGCCAATGCTGAACTATGTCATATTGTAGCGTGCTATCACAGCGCGTGGCAGCTTAACACAGTCCACATACCAGTACATAGCTCCATTGTTGTAACAACAGAGGCAGTCATGCCTCATCCACAGCACACCTCCCTACCCATGCCTTTCATCAAAAGCTCAGCAGCTTTGTTTGCAACCTGTAGCAGTCACAAACTTTAGCAAGGGTGTTCAGGCAATGCGACAAGCAGGATGCCTTTGAGGCACTCCATCAACTTACGTCAAAGGCGTTGACGAAAGTTTCTTTGAAGTCAAAGGTAAGCAGCTCTGAGCTGATGCTCAGTAAGACTTCCCCGATTTCATCTGACCCCTGCAACCGCGTCTTGCCATACGCCTGCAGAAGCAGATAAACACTGACTTGCAGGTGCCGTGAAAGCCTTGCATACAACGAGAGCAGGAGGGCAAACCTGAGCTGTGGCTTCACCAAGGGCGCGATGTACATCAAGCTTTGTCCACTCATCATTCAGCCACAGCTCAATCTCGCCAGCAAGCCACTCCTGCTGCGCCTCTAGTTCTGAAGTGTCACGGACAGAAGGTAACACAACATCTGTTGGTGCAGCACACAAGGCTAAAGCCTGTCCTGCAGACAGGCATGTCACCGTTTGAGACAACGCAGCTTTGCCAACAAGTCAAAACATCTCAACCTGTGTCAGCGCTTGCACCTTCTGTTGTCGTGAAGAGGTGCGAGATACGGTCCAGACAGTATAAGCAGGAACGGTGCAGTAATGGGCAGTGCGGCGTGGGACGCTTGAGCTTAGGAAGACAGCTTTTATGCACAGGCAGGAGGGAGGGGCAAGAGGGAGGCTGAATCCAGCTGCTAGCTTGTTGGAAAAGGTGTTCATGACCTTCAAACCGACAGGGTCCTATTGTAGCTCTGTCATCATGATGGGGCCTGATCGAACAGCAATTTACGCCAGCCTCAAAGCTGTACAAGCGGTCGATGCAGCGGCATATCTTGTTTAGTGAGCAGGTCAGTACCCAGGCCAGTACCCAGGCCCTGGGCCGACACCCCGATCCGCCATTGGCCCGTGGGAGGCCGCCTCCTGAAAATTGCCTTATAGCAAAGTTTGAAGGGGCCTAAGCCCCCTTGAAACTTCAACGGCCCCTTCCAAGTCAATTCAGCCAGAAATGCAGCGTCAACACTAAGGTCCTTGCAGGCGCTTTCTGATCGTTAGCACTCTCAGCTTTGAAGCCTTGACCTACGAGCTGTGCATAGCTACATGTGTCTGAGCAGCACAAGGAACAGATATGAATACGAGGTTGAGAGTGAGGAGCCTAGGAGCCTTCAGTCACCTTTCTGTAACAGAAAGGTGACTGGGACAACAGTTGTCCCAGTCGCGAGCGTTGATGCGCAGAGCGTGGACTCACGGCCGAGCCTGTCTGTGCCGTGCTGAGTTTGGTCACCTTACTAGAGGCAACGATTAGCTGCACCAGCTCCTAGGACCCTCGAGGGCCTGTACAGTAACATTGCAACTACTTACATGTTGTACAACTAAAATATATTGAAGTGCGTCCCCATAGGTCCTGCTTAGCTTTCAGTCTGAACTAGGCCCGGTGAATGTGTGCATGGCATGAGGGAAAACTCATGATAGCCTAGTAGGACTGGAACCCCTTGGAAAGTTACACGCTCTATTCTACATGGAGGTCATAACGCGCAGTGTGGCAAGACTCCAGATGCAGTGATCATTCGTAATTTTGTGTACACCTATAAGAAGCCATGCTCTTTGAAAAAGTAAAGCAAAGGTCACCCATCAGTTTATCCTGTAGAGGACTGATCAAAAGTCCATTACGTCATAGCAGTTCCAATTTTGGTTGAATCGAGAAGGCGAAATGACGGAGTCAAGCCATGTGTCCTTTGTACGAAGGCGAAGGCGGGCTTGTATAGCAATTGGCAACTTGTGTGTGATCAATGCTGTCCTTGCTGACGGCGTTCACAGGTCCTGCCGGACAACGTGAAGAAACGACCTCGACACTGCCGTGGACTTTTCTGCTCTAAGAGCACCACAGGTTGTCAGCCGTATTCCTTATGTTGTAAGATTTGAGCTGCATTTTGAAGCAAACATAGATAAGCATCAGCATCCGTCACCACCACCACAGGCATCTGCAGCTGCATGTTGATTGTATGGGACTTTGCTTTCCTGGACTTTGCACAAAGTAAGGTGTCTGCTACTGAAAAGCTGAGCCTGTTTCGAAACAGGTATCTTTGAACCATGGAAAGGACCAGCTCTCTGGACCTATTCCGAGGCTCAGAAGTCTTTTCTGACCTGGATTTCCTGGACGGTCAGGAAGCTATGTTTGAGCCAAGTGCAGGCCAGGCCCCTACAGTTGACAGGCAAAACTCACAACCTGTCACAGCTAGTCTGCCAATCAGCTCCACTCACCTGACTTCTGGCCAGAGACCATCTTCAAAGCTATTTCACAGTAGCCGAGTTGCCACTGTGCCTGCTTTCTCCAGCTGGCCGCAAGCAGCAAGCAATGCATTCACACCCTCATCTCAGGCAGCCAGCATACGCCATGACTTTCTGTCATTTGACAGCAGCATCAATGCGCGTCCAGCAAGCGCAGCTGACTCTCAGACAGACAGTTTTGCGGCGCTCCTTGCTGATGACACCGCCTTGGGCTTTGCTGACGACTGTTTCAGGCGGGAAAGCGAACTCTTCTTCTCACAGGAACGTGCAGGACACATTGATGCATCAGCATCTGGCCAGCTGCCAAGCATACCTAGTGACAGTGCTGCACCTCAACAGCCTGCTGTTAGCGTACCACAGCAGTCTGCTGCCACTACCAGCATAGCACCAGCTCCCCCCCCTGCTGCTGCTAATGCTCCTCTCACAGCACCAGTACAGTCATCTGGTGCTGCAGCACTATCAGCATCAGCACCAGCAGAGGGACCTGCTGCTACAGGAACATCAGCTGCAATTCCCACTCAGGCGATCAGCTTATCTTCTTCACAAGCCATGCCAGCTCCAGCTACAGACCAAGCCAGATCACCTGCATTGCAGGACCATTCACCAGTGTCAAATGCCCCACTTCCCATCACTGTTTCTCTCTCAGCACAGAAGCAGCCAGCAGCTCATGACACCTTTGCTGCTGATTCACACCCAGGCGCAAGCACACCTGCCAGGGCTGAAGACTCACTGGAAACTCAGGAGCACACAGCAGAAGCTTCTGAGGACAAGTCAGTGGCTGAGCTAGTGTCTGCAGCTCCTCAAGGATCAGACATGCTGGAGACATCCCCTGCTTGCAGTCCCAAATCCATTCAGTCCCCTCCATCCCCTCATGATCAGCATGCTGCCCCAGCTCAGCTTCTTACCTCCACACCATTTCCTCACAGCACGCACCAGACAATTACTGCAAGCAGTGGTCTGCCGGCACAGGGATCAGATCCTCCCCGGTCCATCAGCACAACAGACCCATCTGGCCCACAAGCCTTTTCCACTGCAGGCACCCCAGTGCTAGCTGGTGTTCAGCAGGCAACAGCACCAGTTGACACCTCCAGGCAGCGTGCCACTGATGAGGCAGCTGCCGCAAGGCCTCAGCTGTCAGTCCAGGAGTACTCTTTGCCAGAAGCCAGGAATGCTGAGTTCCTGCAGGAAGCAGAGGTGCAGGCAGAACCAGCTGATCTGGCCTCTTTGCCGACGGTATCTGCCAGACACGGCAGAAACCACAGCAGCCAGGTGGAAGACAATGCAGTCGTGGAGGCACTGCTGACTGAAACACCTCTGGCCGGTACTATTGCTGGTAAGCTTGACATATTTAATTGACTACCTCGCTGCACCTGTGACTGACACTTTGTATGGCAGAGAGGCCAGATTTGTTGCTGCACTGCATTTCTGGTGCTTAGACATCTCAAGGATGTGTTTCATCCTTGCTGAGTGGCGATGAGATGCTGACGCACTTTTCATTCTGCCATGCTTTGATGCCAGTGCATGTCAAACAAGGCTCGCCAGTCAGATTGTGCATTCTCCTGTCACCAGCCTGCATCAGATGTCCTCCCTGACAAATCACCATTGCCCAGCAGGGCTGAGTTGTTGCTGTGCTTTGCAGGGCCAGCTGGCAGAGCAACAAGGCGGCGCTGGGGCCACCAGCTCACCCAGGTGTTCCGTGCTGCAGCAGCTGGCTTCCCAGGGAGAACAGGACACCTACCAAACCCTGACACCAAGCTCACAGCGTCATCTCCTCATAGGCTGCATCCTGCAGTGACTGATGTGAACGCGGCGCCACAGACTGCATCAGGCATACACGAGCAGCCAACAGTCTCAGACCAGCTGCAGGAGTCACACTCACAGGCACCTGCACATCCACAGCTGCCTGCATCACAGCTGCAACAGTCCCCTGCATGCGCCTCAGCCAGTCTTGAGCAGCCGCTGGGACAGTCATTGTACCAGCGTCAGACACATGGTCTTTCCAGTAGTCAACACCTTCCACCATCCACATCAGCATCAGATCAGGTGTCACAGCCAGTGAACACAGGCAAGACAGGTGGTTCAGTTCCAGCGCCGCAGATGCACGCCAGCTTGGCTGCTGCACCTCTGCTCAGCGTCAGCAGGCAAGCGCAGGACCTTGCTGATGCAAAGCAGCAGCCTGAAGGCAGCCAATCTGCTTCTGCTGTTCCTGAAGTCAAGGCACACTCACAAGCCCTGGCTCTGCCGCTGAAGGCAGAACCTCAGCTGCAGAAAGTAGAGGTCACAGTGCAGGCTCAGACAGACCAGCATGCATCTGCCAGGCAGGCGCTTCCATCCACCATGCATCTACACCAACAGGAGCGAGTTGTTCACTCACCTCAGAAGCCCAACATGTTGCGGCTGCAGTCACAGCCAACATCAGTATGCTCAGCGCAAGCACCTATCAGTACTCCAGCAGAGATTATTGTCCAAGCTGCTGCACAGGCTTCACAGTCCAATGCTGCACCTGCGTCAGGGAACCAAGATCCAGATGTACCACATTGTGAGGCGCCACATGCACAGTCGCCCATTCCTCATGATCAAGAAATGCTGGAGGCAGCTGTGAAGCAGACTGGGCTTGAATTGGCTTGTCACATGGAAGCAGCAAACTCGGCTGTTCCCACTGTGTTGGCTGAGTGCCTTGCTAGCAACAGAATCAAGAGGGTGCCTGGAGGAGACCCGTTAGAGGTATGCCTGCCACTGGCTTGTATCCATTGCTGGTGTATAGTAGTGTTCACAGCGCTGGTTGACCTATGCCAGCTAGCATTGCTTCACGCTATGCAACAGGTGTCCAGCCTTGGGTTATCACCCAGCAAGCATTCTGTCAATCACCAAGATTTTGTTGTCATCTGCATTGCCTGGTCAAAGGGAGATGCATAGACTTCCCCTCCTTGGAGAGTCCTATTCTACTTCCGTGATCTTGCAAGTGTTGCATAGCAGGTGTACCTGCAGTAGACTAACCATGTACGCAGCGAGCATTGTTTTCATCTACAACACAGACCTGCCCATCTTTGTCATTTACCGCGCCAACTGCTGCATGTAATGTTGCTGCAGGCAGCTCCTTTCAGGCGCTTCGTGGAGATGGTGCGCAGCAACAGCCATGACTTTGAGGCACAAGGGCGAGTGCTGCGCCTGAAGCAGTACATCAGTGCTGATGTCAGGCCGGCAGCCATCAATGCAATCTTGGAGGCTCTTGCTGTCAACACTCTGGTAGAGGTGCTCTACATTCAGAACTTTGAACAGGCGAGTCGCCTGTGACACTAGCATACAAAGGCCATGCTAGCCTGCCTGTGCGTGCAACAGTATGGGTAGGATTGCATCCTGTGATGCGTGTACAATACTGCAGCATGCCTTGCATGCTGCACAGATGCTACTGCTACCTTTTTGTGGTGGTCCCTTGGAGTGTGAAGCTTGCTAAATTGTCAGTGTTGAACCAGAGACACTATACCTTGGGCATTGCAAGAGACACACTGACAAAAGCTCTCGGCAAAGCCTACTGTGCTTTGCCCCTCCGAGCAAGTTCTACCATGCTGGTACAAGGGCTGTCTGGCTATGTGTGCAAGCACTAGCCAGCAGTTTTGATGCCCCAGCAATCTGCTGCACATTTTTCACGACATTTGTTTGGCACCTCATTCAATCTCACCCTCTGATGCAGTTGTGCTTTGGGGCCATGATGTAGTGTCTGCACTGGCTACCGTGAGTTATGCATTTCTGTGACATGGCAACAGCAAGCACTGCAACAAAGCCATGCTGAGCGTCTCAAAAGGGAAGACCTTGCTGTGACCTCCATCTGAAAATCCCAGGGAGGTTTCACGCTTTGTGTGATGCAGGGCATGTTTGATGAGCAGCTGCTGAGGCTGACAGAGGTCCTGAAGAAAGGTCGCATCTGGGCACTGAATGCAGGGGAGAATTTTGAGATCAGCATGCAGGCCTGGGAGACCTTCACAAAGGAGCTGCAGCACACTGCAGTGGCCTACATGTACGTCAGTGAGCACCATCTGGCTCGCACAGATCTCAAGAGGCGAATGCAGGATGCCATCCGAGATAACAGAAGGTAAGGCACGTCACAAGTCACCATGCAAGAAGTGGAGTAGACAACAGAAAGTGTCAATTCAGTTATGAAACCTTCCATGCGCTTTGCCTTGTCATGTCGACTGGGCCATGCCTGCCTGGACATGGGAAGAGTCACTTGTATCAGACGTGAGCAAACATCAGAGCAGCCTAGACAGTTGAATGTCTGCACTGGCATTGCCGGCCTCATGCGCAAAGAGGAGAGGCAACTGTCTTGACAGGGCTGAGGCTGTGTCAAGACCCCAGCAGGCTCGCTTTTCTGTTCAAGCCATCAACATGTTGCAAACACGCCAAAGCAACAAGCAACCTCTCTGACTGACGGCTTCGGCATTCAGGCAAGCTCCCAGGAGGGACGCTGAGGTGATCAAGTGCGTGGGCAACATGTGGTGGAACCCAAAGCTGCCGCTGGACATGAGATCAGCAGCAAGCAGGCCAACAGGCGGCGAGTCTGCCCTGGCTTCACTTGCTAGAGACATGGCCGCATCTCAGGCTGGTAGCAGGTGTGCCTCACTACTCTCTTCACAGCTGGCTGCTGAAACCCAATGCATCTGTGCTTGCTTACGGGCTCTTCTCATGTCAATGTCATGCAGCTTGCCAATGCAGCTTGCCAGCAGAGCACATGCATCTGCATACAATGGCAAATTTATGATGCAAGGCATGACATGGATGCACATGGCATGCCGTGTTGTGTGCCCTTACAGTTGGCTCCAAACATGCCTTGTACGCTAGCATTCTGTAAGCGTGGCATGCTGCGCTGGTCTCACTGTGCATTCGCACGGGGTGCTGAGAGCTAAAACATCTCCCCAACGCAGAACGCATTTTTAGTGTCCCTAGGCATTTCTGACTTCAAATTTCCATTGTAGAACAGACATTTCTGAATCAAACCAGACATTTTGGGACTGAAACTTGTGTCCCTGGCAACAGCAGCTGTGCTGCTGCAGACACTCAGGGAGCGACAGCCAGAGCAGGAAGCGCAAGCAGCAGCCTCAGGACACTGCCGTCTCTTCACAAGGCGGCTTGCATGCTGCACCCAATGGCAAGACTGCTCAGAAGCCTGCTAAACGCCAGCGCCAAGCTGCCACTGCTGTTATGGACAGTCCACAGACCACAGGTCAGCAGTCACAAGATGTCTGCGACCCATGTGGCTGCCAATGTGATGTGTCTTCTGCATGATAGCCTGCCATATACACCATGCACTGGCCGGGCACCATGCACAGGTGTTGGTCTAACAAGGCTTGATACTGCAAGTAACAACAAGCAGTCTGCATATGTCAGGAAGATGTAGAGGCTGTGTAAACCGGTCAACTCGGGCTGTACACCTCACATTGTGTAATAGTAGATGTTGTCATTTGCTCTGACGAACCAGTCTGCCAAATGGGACCATGGCCAAAGCATACCACCAACCAGTATTGTGCGCAGTGTTGTAGGCTTCATCCTGCGTAAAGTATCTGCAAGTATCAGAGCAAGCTTGGCCATGATGCAGGGTCAGCAGCAGAGAGTCAACCAGAATTGACCCCAGCAGAGAAGCGCGAAATGCGCATCAAGCGCAGAGAGCAGCGCCAATTTCCTGAGCCCGGCCCTGTCACTGCGCAAACAAGACCAAGTCAGGATGCATACAGGGCTGCTGCATCAAGCCCTGCAGCCAGCCACAGCAGGGCTCCTGCTTCTGCCCCAGCAGGTCAAAGAGCCCCAGGCCCAAGGTCACGCCTTGCAGAGCAGTCTGGCCCTTCCATGAACACCTCAGCTGACTCAGATGACGCTGGTGAAGCAGCTGTCATGGCAGCTGCGGCGATCACAGATCCTGAGGCACAGGAGAGCCTGAGTGCTGGTGCTGCAGAGGAGATGAGAGATGTGCCCACTGGCAGCAAACGAAAGCGTTCGCAGCTTCAGCCCAGGCAGCCCGCAGTTGCCGTGGCCAGGTCTGTGAGGCTGGCTAACAGCACAGCTGCAGGCCAACAGCTAGAGCCTGATGCCATGACTGAACAGTCCAGGAGCAGTGAAGCAGCCACGCCTGTGGGGTCCAGACGCCGCAGAGGGCCTGCACGAAGGCAGACTTTCCCTTCAGCAGCACGGCAGGTACAGGAAGAGCAAGAGGAGCAGGAGGCGGAGGCAGAGTGTGAGCAGAGCCAACCTGTACGCAGGACAGGCAGACAGCGTAAGCTCACGGCAGCTGCAGTGGCAGCTGTAGAAGACTTCCCCAGTCTGTACAAGCAGCCCGCGCAGCCCCCAGCTTCAGTGAGCAAATCCAAAGTTGCCAGAGACACCTCAGAGTCAGACGCGTCGAGTGAGGATTGGCCTGAGGAAGCTGCTGTGAGTGGTGGCAGAGCAACACAGCGCAGCCATTCCAAGCAGGCAAAGGCACAGAGCACTCCTAGCAATGGTGTGAACCAAGTACAGATGAGCCAGCTGGTTCGGTATGGAGTGCTTCCAGCTGGCAGACATGAGTTCCTCTTCAAGAACTCGCGTACATGTGAGGTTGAAGTGTTCCCAGACGGTGTGTGCTCTAGCTCCTCCTTGTCCTCTGTGCAACTGTCACAAGAGTGCTTGTCTCAGTGTGTGTTGTTACGGCCATTATAGCCGCTGGGCTGACTGGGACATGACTGGCATTGTGAAGCTTTTATCAAGATTTGCTGCAGACCTGTTCAAATTACACGTTCATACCTTGCTTGCCATGAGCATTCACATGGTAGCGTGTGCTAAACTGTGGATGCTAGCATTGGACTGCAAGCTTGTGACATGTGCTTGGGGAATTAGTTGGCAAGCGTGACACTTTGTGGCTTGTGCAGGAGACATTCTCTACCAGGGGGATTTGTATGATAGCTTGGCAAGGCTTGGGAAAGCTTTGTTAGAAGAGAGTAGCACTGGCCGCCAGTCTTGCAACTGCTGGCGAGATATCACATGGCAAGGAGACAAAATGGAGACACTCAGACAAGCAGCTTACAACAAGTACTTGCAGGCAAATAAGTTTCAGAGGAAGTAGCTTGTTTCTGAGGTTTTGCAATGTGGGTGGTAGTTAGCAAATATTGTTTGTTGACTAGCTTCTGAAATGCAAGTCTTAGTCAGCATTACAACAGTGTTGTCATCTAATCAGCAGATCAAGCAATTGTGCTCTAGATAAATCAGCAAATCAATGTCCTCAATCAGACTGAAGCCTTTGATACCAGATCGCCACTCCTGCGCAGGCCTCAGGCATAGCTAGCGGATTCAGATAATAAGTGTAAAGGCTTGGAGTAGTCTGCAGTACGTATAGGTGTAAGATGAGCTTTGTCTTACGTGTCATGCCCAGGGTGAAGGATGGTACCAAATCACAAGCACAGGAGTCTGCACCTGGTACAAGGTTGAAGTCATCCACTTAATGAACAAAAGGGTCGACTCTGATGCCTGATATGTTTGCTTCACAGCAGCATTCAATTTGATACATTTGCTTGGCCGCAGAGCTGTCTGGACACTGCCAAGGCTGTCATGTGGATGCCCCAATACACGCCTCTGTTGCTTCTGTGATGTCATTGGGGTAAGCAATCATAGATCCAGTGATGGTTTCTGGTGCAAAACCCATGGACTTCAGATTGCTGTATTCCTCAATGAATTTCAAGACCTGTCACATTGCATGATGAGTCAACATCAAGTGACTAGGTTGAGAGAAAAATTTGCGCATTGTCATGGTTGCACAGGGCAGGACTGTGATGTACCTGCGTGTCCCTGTCTTCTGTTGCCGTCACTGCTAGTAGAGCCATGACAACAGCCTCACGCTCATGATTCAACTGAGTATATCGATATACTTCTGCTGGCACACCAGACTCATCCACTTCCGCACTGCTTGCCCTTTGGTTTTCTGTGGAAAAATCTCGTAAGATCTGATGCTCAAAATCAAAAACCTGGTTGAACTCGGTCCTTGGAATATTGCCTGTCTCGGAGCTGATCATGACCTGCAAGATAAGGCCTGCGGTTCTGTATGTGTTGCGGTGCATCCTTGAGCTTGCTGTATTACTGCACTTTCCACCTGTGACCTACCGGCGGGGATATACTGAATTCCTCTGCGATTTGTACACGGAGTACAGGTAAAACACTGTTGGTGCTGGGCGCGGAGGTAAGCTGCGAAGGTCCATTTGCAGTGAAGGAGCCAGCATTGCTTGAGCCAGGACCTGCCTGTTGTCGAGAAGGGTATACCGCATGCCCGTCAGCACTGCTGTTACTGTGCACAGTTGGATACATGTGTCTCAACAACAGTCACTGACTGGGTCCAGGCGGTCTGCTCAGCCCCCGACAAATTTGGAATGTCGACCGGACGACAGTGTTCTAAGGATCACTGTATTGTGTTGCGTAATTTCGAGAAATCTTTCGTGCTGCTCAACACAGCAACGAGGGTATGGTGGGCAGCTAGCATGCGCAAGACCAGAGCAAGATGATGTAGTGCAAGTGCATCGTAGTGCAGAAGCAATTTCAGAAGCATGTGAAAATTACATGAGCCCACATGCTCAGCAGGAACTCAGCATGTGATCCCACATCTCTACCGGCGGACAACAGAAAATTGTTGTGGCAACATCATCTGCCTAAACAACATTGCGCCACCTGTGAGGAGCTGCCTCGATATATACATCAAGCTCAGTTCCTAATCAGAAGGGCGACAACTCTAGTGACGTTGTCAGACCGCGGATAGCCTGCCTGAGGTGGCGCAGAACAAGCCTCGTTCAACGTTGGTGATACTTCTGGTTCTGCAAACTTGCTGGTCGGGTCTACCAACAAGGGCTACAAACGGCGCTTGAGTCGTCTCATGAGCATCATACCGGCTCCCGTACTGCTGGAGAGCAGAGATGGAGAACATACGCTGGTTGATCAAGTGCGTATAGCATGCGAAGGAAAGGGCACCGACGCCGTGGGTCAGTATCTGGCCAATTACCTGGAAGACAGGTACGAGCTACAGGCAGACGTTGAAGTCGCAGAGCCTTCGGGCTTGTCATGCGACGGCGACATTCTCCTGACTCGCGTGACAGAACCACTGGACAGCTTGGCCAATTTGGCTGTGCCAAGCGAAGCCTACGAGCTGGAGGTCACAGAAAGGGCCATCATCATCCGGGCGATGGAAAATCACGGCTTGTTCAATGGCGTTCAGACCTTGATCCAGCTTCTGCCAGCAGCAGCTACTCTAGATGCCATCTCCTTGCAGTGTGTGAAGGCAAGCCTCTGACAGGCCCTGCTTACTTCAAAGTCTTGGCATGATTTATGTATGCCAAGCTCTGTCTGATGACATCTGCAGTCCCTTTATGATGGCTTGAGTCACAGCTTGATAAGCATCTGTGAGTTCTCCGTGTAGGTCACAGATTCTCCAAGGTTTGGTTGGAGAGGGGTGTTACTGGATGTCGGCAGGCACTACTTCTCCGTTCCATTCCACAAAAAGTTCCTTGATGCGATGGCCTTCCACAAAATGAACAAGTTCCACTGGCATCTCACTGAGGATCAGGTAGGCCTTGAGACCAAGCTGCTGTCGCAACATGCATTGCAATGCTGCTTGACCTTCTCTGCAGTCATTGCCTGGGGAGTATGTACAAGACAAGCAACGCAATCTGCATTGTCAGCGCTGAGTGTGTACAGGGCTGGAGGTTAGAAGTTAAGGGTTACCCCAAGCTGACAGAACATGGCGCATGGCGAGGCAGAGAAGGATCTTCATACGGCGGTTTCTACAGCCAAGAAGAGGTACGCATGTAATAACCATTGCAGCGCTACGGTCGCACGACCAGTATGACCCAGATAGTGTGACTCACAGTCAGACAGTGACTGTGACATGCATTGACACACAACCTTATGCAGATGGCAGTCTCTCCAGGCTGACCATAAATAATACCACTGTAAGTTGGTGTAACATGACAGCAGGACCACGCAGACCTGTGCTGTATATAGGCCTTGATATGCATGAGCTGGCACTCAAATCCTGAGTCAAGCTGGGCCATACATAAATCCTGAATGGCGGACTGAAGCATTTGTCGCACTGTGCTTTCAAGCCAGGATGTCTGATGAGTCACAACTTGCTCCACAACCCAGACTGTAAGGTTTTAAATGAAGTGCAAATCACTGATCTCTCAAGCTGCAGGTGAAGGAGATTCTTGCATACGCTGCACAGAGGTTCATTGAGGTTGTACCAGAGATTGAGCTACCCGGGCATTGTGGAGCAGCTTTAGCGTCGTACCCTCACCTCGGCTGCAGAGGTGAACCATCTTGCGTCTGTGCATGCACTTCTCACCTATGTCAGGTGCAGAAAAGCTGATGCCACATGTACCATGGACGCCATGGGTACAGCAGTGCAATTGATTAGCATTCAAACACAAACATGCATGCAGGAGTCTGTGTTCTTAGAAACTTTGCATGTTCGTCACATTGCTTGGATGCTGTTGCTTGTTGGCTGCTCATCAGGCAGTAAGGAACAAAAGCAAGAATAGGTTGACTTATGCATAGCAACCTGCCAAGCGCAATTGAACCTGAGCATGCTGGTGTAACTTCTGCTGTGGGGCTCATTTGATCTGCCAGAATCAGCATGGGCAGGTCAACCTGTCAAGCCCTGGTGCAATGGCATGCTGTCAGCTTGAAGTGACTCCCTTCTTAGTCTCAAATGACGCCAGAGAGATCAATGGGCTCTTGACACCTCGGCTCATTCACATGATGAATGATTGCATCTGAACCTGAAACCTGAAATGGTCCAACAGCTGGCATGTGAATGCACTGGCAACAGGTGATGTGACAGAGGTGCCGGTTCATTGGGGAGTGCATGAGGACGTGTACTGTGCCGGCAAAGAAAGCACCTTTGAGTTCCTGGAAGGTGTACTGAAAGAGGTCATCAGTCTGTTTCCCAGTCAGTATATACACATAGGCGGTGATGAGGTGAGTGCACCCATATCACTTAAAAATATAGTGCTTTTACCACAACACGCTGGCAGTAATAAAAAAACAGTGCACCTTTTCATGCCAGCATGCCGCCAGCATGGACTGTGACTAGAATGACGTTTGATGCTTGGTGTATATTGTTTTTTGGGTCATTGTCTGTTGACTACCGTAAAGAGTCCCAACACAGGAAATGTGGATTGATTGATGGAGTGATAGCTGTACGCTACAGTCTCTCTCGCAGTTGCTGGACTAGACTTTGCATTGCGTTTCACACAAGCAGAAAGAAGTGTGGAGGTGTTTGCTTCAGCACTTTGCTGCAAAGCAACAGCCATATGAGGCCAAACTAAACAGGTCAACATGCTACCAGCTGCCCTGACTAGTGCAGCCCAGGCAAACATTACTGTGACGGTACAACACAAAATTATGTCCTGTTGCATCCTCAAATAGGACAATGTAGGTTTTGGCTATTTGCATGGCGTTGCATTACCCCTGTCTTGTGAGCAGTGGTCGTGCTTGGTCATGTGGTCATGGGTGGCCCCAATGACCTTCAAAATATAATGGACGAATGAATGAATGCTTTCATGGGTGCAGTGCCCCAAGACACAATGGCGAAGCTGCCCAGCACGTCATTGCATTACCTGCGTCTGTTGAGCAGTAGTCATGCTTTCATGGGTGCAGTGTCCCAATGACCTTCAAAACATAATGATCGAATGAATGAACGGTTTCATGGGTGCAGTGCCCCAAGACGCGGTGGCGAAGCTGCCCAGCATGTCAGCAGCGCATCCAGGAGCAGGAGCTGGAAGATGAGTACGAGCTGCAGAGCTGGTTCATCCGCCGCATCAACCGCTTCCTGGCAGCCCAGGGCAAGCAGCTGATCGGGTGGGATGAGATTCTGGAAGGGGGCTTGGCAGAGGGGGCCTGTGTCATGTCCTGGCGGGTCAGCCCCTTCATTATCATTGTCTTTATTTAGTCGTGATAGGCCTATTGTGCAAAACATAGCCTGATGGTTGCCAGCATAGTTTTACAAATCCTCCTAATAAGGCCCTACCCCATGAGGGCTCTTATGGTCAGCCCCTTCATCCCCATGCTCTTCTTGCCTGTTTTTGTGGCACCTAACTCACAACATCATTCCCATACTCTTCTTGCATGTTGTCTTTCACCCAGTGTACAGTCCACCATGTGACTTGATCTCACTGCCTTGCTGACACGCATTAAACTTACCACAGATGGTACGCAGAGTGCTTGTAGGCAGCTTTGCAGCAACGGCTTTGAAGCTGTTGTCTAGACCTAAAAGTCCCTCATATCAGTGTTTGCATCACTCCAGTGTTTGCTGCTCAAGCTGCATGCTGAGGGTTGGAGTGGATGAAGTATGACATGCACCTTAGGGGGCAACTTTGTGCTGGCATAATTAGTAAGGGCTGTTGCAGGGGATCATAGGGGGGGTCAGAGCAGCTAGGGGAGGGCATGATGTCATCATGTCACCCACCAGCCACTGCTATTTTGACTACAAGCAGTCTATGAGGTCAGCATCATGCTGTATTTCACCAAGCATCTTCTTGCCTTGCAATGGCCTTGCCAGAATGCGCGGCATGCAAAAGTCAGTAATCATGCTAATGCATGTGCCATGCACTGCTGCTTCTCCTTGGACGTCTCACCAGCTCATGTACAATGTTGCCTGTCCCATATGCTGGTTTTAGCTGCACACAATCAACAGAGCAGCACCAAATGTTGCTCTGTCCCGCAGAACTTGCAATCACATGGAGCACTCACGTCCACCATCGTCACAGCTATTCAAGCTTTGTCACAACTTTGCAGCTTCATATGAAGTAGATGCATGGTGCGCAGGTCTGATGAGCCAGGTGCTTGGTATGCCATGCTTCCCTTGGAGGTGGTGTATGCCTTTGACCCAGTTCCACCTGAACCCCAGCATGAAGAGCCAGCTACCCCCATGTCACGCAGTGGGGATGGGGATTCAGATGGCTCTGGCATGGATGTGGAAAGTGCTTCCAATGGCATGGGTGATGGGGGCGGGGTGTCTGTGACCCCTGCCTATGCGGACTGGACTTTGCCAACCAAGGATGCGCACCACATCATTGGAGGACAGGCAAGTGACCGGTTGCAGAAAGGCTGATTGGCTCTGTATAGTTTAGTTGTGATTGGTACAGTGTACAAGGCACGCCCCAATGATTCCTGGCATACATGTAAATTCCTGCTCAGGCTAATGCTCTTCCCCATGAGGGGACATCAGCTCTTTTGGCTTTGTCTCTGCTGAGAATGCTGCAGTCTGAATCTTGCAGCATGTCAATGGGTTGCACATCTCATGCAAGGGCCTGACAAATCTGTGCCTGCAGCTGTTTGCCATGTTCCTGTATGCTGACGCTCTGCTGCGTGAGGGCCAGGCTTCACTTCAATTGTGACTAGTTTGCATGGTTTGCAGGCGAATGTATGGACTGAGTACATCAGTGATGAGGACACTGTGGAATACATGACCTTTCCTCGATTAGCTGCCCTATCAGAAGCTGTTTGGTCTTCTAAGGCCAACAAGGATTGGGCAAATTTTAAGGAAAGGTTGCCCAGGTTCATGAAGCACATTGAAGCAATGGGGAACAAATCACGCCCATTAAGCTGATCAGTCTGTGATTGCTTTGCAGAATGTAATGCTATGCATAAAGGCTGACACTTGTTAAGCAGCGAAGTAAGCTATAGTGATGAACTTGCTCAATTATGAGTGATTGGCAATAGCAGAGCCGTACTGCTTTCGAGCACCGGCAATACACTTGATCTTGCATCCGACTACATTTGCCAATTGCTCACGTCAGCAAGCAATAACGCATGGCGCTGGAAAGTTGAAGCTTGTGATTGTCAATATTTGATGGGAGGTAGCATCCAGAACCAAACGTGCATGTATGAACTTCCTATAGTCAGGTCAACAGATAAGTTCCAGACTCACCTGCCAACGCACATGACAAGCAGGTTGTCGGATCTACAGCACTAATCTTTTATGTATTCAAACAGATCTAGATCTAAACAGGACGCATTCTGGATTGCTTCAAGCGTTTTTCAATTGCTACAGCAACTTGCATAGCGCGTGTGGGAAATATGAGGTTGTAGCAGATTTCACAGTCCTCGCTAGTGTCTACCATGCCACTCATCAGATGAAGGACATACCAGGCAAGCAAACAGCACGATGTCAGATTTTGCATTACACGAGCATGCAGACACAGCAGACCTCAACAGAAGCAAAATGAACGAAAGAGGAACCAGGGCCAAAGTCATGAAGCTGTGTGAAGACACTGAAACTTGAGAGTGTAACACTGATTTGCTAGTGGTACAAGCTGCACTCAGGATACATTGTGCATGTCTCATGCAGCTAGATGTATGCTGACAGCACAATCACTTCCTGTACAATATAATACACCTTCCATTGTGTGCCTGCCTTGACAAACAAACCTACACCTACCATGTGCGGGCCTAACCACCTGTGAGATCATCCGGTATGTACACAAATCAGCAGGCATCTGAAGCGCAGTGTTGCTTCAGGCCAGCTTGCTCCTAGCCAGTGAGTCAGCCAGTATCATCAAGAAAGAAGCAGCCATGGAGGTTGCGTAGGCCAGGGCAAGAGCATGGCTGCGCCTGGCAGCTCTGTCTGCCAGGCGAGCTGTCACCTTACTCTTCTGTCCCATTATACGCTCCCTCTCTGGTAAATACACTGACTCCCCTGCACACACAGCTGGCTGTCTCAGATAATACACAATAATCATAATGAAATTGCTTTCCAAATCATGATGAGCTAGGTACGTGTGGGACAAGTCTTGTCTCTCCAGATGTCTTGTGGTGGTGCATGAAGGGTCTGTGTTGTGTGAAGAATTGCCAGCTCGGAATCTGTTTGTGAAGTGTGCTCCTGAATTGCGCAGGGTGCTGAGTGTCCAGAGAGGTCTACTTCCTAGCAAGTACATGCGATAACGCAACATGGTCTGCATGGAGCACAGTCACTAACACCCTGCAGATAATAACCCAGAACCTTGATGACTGCTGAGTTGTGCAGCGCATACCTAGCAGATAAACCCAGAACCTTGATGAGTGCTGTGTTGTGCAGTGCACACCTAGCAGATAAACCCAGAACCTTGACGAGTGCTGTGTTGTGCAGTGCACACCTAGCAGATAAACCCAGAACCTTGATGAGTGCTGTGTTGTGCAGTGCATACCCTGCTTGTTGAAGTACTTGTTGGCTTTGGTGGGAGCTGTCAGGAACTTTCCGAGGGCTCTGGGAATGGTCAGGTACTTGATGTACGTCGACACGGATTTGCGAGCAACCACAGTGCGCACTCTTGGCACCAAGTATGCAGCCACAGTCTCAGGCTGCAGCACAAGTCAGATGTGATGCCATGCCTGAGCCTTTCAGCTGCTGACACCAACTATAGGCAATTCTCTCAGGAAGCCTTTCAGCTGCTGGCACCAGAAGCATAATGCTACTTGCACTGACCATGCTGCTTGTTGCTCTGTAGTGCATATTTGTAATGTTGAGAAACTACCAGTTGCAAGGCAGTTGCATTGCAGGCAAAACATCTTGTGTCAAATTTGCAAGACTGCTAATCTCCCCCATCACATACAGTTCAGGACATGCAAGCCTCTGGGCCAGTGCTTCTGCTGCTGCATTCATGCAGGCCTGGTCTCACTCACTATACATGTGCAAGCGCACACCATCCAAGCAGGTTTGTTGAGTGTCTGACTCAGACCTGCTCGCACAGGATGTTGAAGATCTGCTTGTTTTCCTGGGTTGCCCCTTCCAGCAGCAGGTCGGTGAGGACCATGCCTGGTGACAGCGTGTGGACTCCCACTGTCTTGCTGCTAGCCTCATCTTTGAGGCTGCCCATCAGGTGGGCGATGCCTGCAGGCATCACACTGCATGTCTTGGATTTGTTGACAGCGCCGTTCGCTATTCGACGGTATCAAATGCGACTGTGGTGACAGCCAAAATGTGGCCATGTCAACTTCAGGCATTCATTACCAAGCACCTGATAGAGCTTTGGCTAGGAGCAGCATGTTTGTGCTCTGTTCAAGGCGCATGCTAGGGTTGCAACTGCATGATTCACAGAATGACAATCGAGACGGTTCTGGTGATGTCTTTCTCAACAAAAGGCTCAAGCCAGCAGCTGCGCATGAGCCGCACGCACTGACGCTGCTGCGCCATGTCAACCAGCTTCAGACGCACAGTCCCACGCATGCTGACATGTCTGACCAGGCTTGCAGGAGAGGCAGCAGTCAGCCAGCGTCAGATGCACAATCCCTTGCATAGGACATGTCTAAGCAATCTTGCAGAGATAGCTGTGGCCAGTCTGAGGTCAGACTTCATGCTTGTTATGTAGGCATGCATCTGAGCAGAAGTGCGCATTGTCATCTGCATGCATCACAGACCACACAGAGGAGTGGTGGTGCGCTACCTGCTTTGGTGGCTCCGTATGCAGCGTACTGCGGTGTAGGCATGCCATCAGCTCCAGCACCATCCATGTTGAAGATGTGGCCGCCGGAAGTCTGCTTCTGCATGACTTGCATGGCTGCCCTTGTGCACAGCAGTGTGCCCACCATGTTGGTGCTCACCACCTGCTGCAACTGCTCTGGGGAAGAGTCAATGAAGGCCTGCAGCAGCAGCTAGACTGTTAGTGCTTACCACATGCTGCAACTGCTGTGGAGAGGAGTCAATGAAGGCCTGCAGCAGCAGCTAGACTGCTGAGAGCGAAGGCTCCTACACTGTAATGCACTGTCACAACTGACAGCGCAACTGGTCGACAACAACGTCTTAAGGCAAACAGCCTCAAGGTTTGTGGTTAGCGATCAAGGTGACACAAGGGCAGTGCCGGTCATCCTCCTGCGTGGGTGGGTTGATGCTTACAGGCAGTGCTTTGGGATGTTCAACACCATGCGCAGGAGCAGTGCTGGGTTTTGATGTACATCATCAAGGCATTGGGTGAAACAAAAACACCCATGCTTTACTGGGTGCAGCAGCTGGGGTGTGCATGACAACAGCAGCAACAACAGGCAGCAGCAGCATTTACCTGAAAGCTGCCGCTGTAGCCTGCATTGTTGATCCACACGTCAATGCGTCCTAGCTTTGACTTGGCATATGAGGCAAGGCGAGCCACGCTTGCAGAGCTGCTGACGTCACAGTCTGTGCCACTCACAATGACACCAGGACTGACCTGCACATATCACGAGTTAAGTTTCAAGTCTTGTCCACACTACAGCACCTTGTTGACAGCTGGTTTCAATCCTGAAACGTCTATCTAAATTCAAAAGCGTCATCCCTACACTGGACTTCTAAACTCAGAAACGTCTGGGGACAGTTGAACGCATTTCTACATTGTAGAGATGTTTAAAGTAGCAGTGATGCCGACTCACAAGCTTAGCAGAGCTGTTTATGAATGCTGTTGCAGGGCCGGGTAGCGCATGACAGCAAGCTAGATACGTAGCCAGCGCAAGCATCTTAGAGGTCAATATTGCCTGATGCACAGGTTTGATGATTTTCTCTGCAAAAAGACAAGAGCTGTATGGAGATGTGCACACCTCTTCCCGCATGTCAGCTGCTACCTTGTGCACCCCGGAGGCTGTACGCGAAGTGATGAACACCCTGTCCCCAGATCTGCAGTCACACAACCAGATGCTTGGTCTGATGCAAGATCAGGTTTCTGTTGTGGCTGATGCAGCACCCAGATCCAACAGGACAGCACACCCATCAGCAGTATTGAACCTTTTGAGCAAGCTCTTGGCAATGAGCAGCTTCACCTAGTTTTGCACAATGCAGCAGAGCATCTGCTCACGCATGTACTCAAGCTGAAAGCAAGCTTTGAGGACACAGCATCAGCGATTTGATGAGAAACAGAATCACTGCGTGGCGTGAACCACATGAATGCTCAGAGAGTCAGCGATGCCAGACCTGGGTTACAGCATCAGCCATTTGATATGAAACACAGGATCACTGCATGGCCTGAACCACATGAATGCTCAGAGAGTCAGCAATGCAAGACCTGAGGAACTCCCGGGCAATGGCCTTGCCGATGCCTCTGCCACCGCCTGTGATGACCACATTCAGCTGTGTGTTGGGGGCTCGCCAGAATTTGCGCATGCCTGCCCTGTTCAAGGCAGCATACAAGCCACCAACAGTTGCACCCATGGTTGCTGGCATCCAGCATGGGGAGGATTCAATTCCTGCAAGCAGTGAACATCACTGTTGGTATGTGATCGTGAGAAGCTTGACGCAATTCTTGCTGAGTGCCACTGTGTGGAAATGATCCAGCACCTGAAACGGCGGGAAAGGGACAAAAACAAGCAGCCTCATGTGTACTACAAACCTGACCTTGCGGTGAAGTAAGACACATTACTTGTTGTAAACTGCCAAGCCGCACCTGATAGTTGGCACACAGCACCAAGCAGATATGCAGAGGCAAGAATGAGCCCTATGGGTTTGTGCAGGCCCAGAAGCGCCTGTTCCTCAGTCTGCTTAATGAAGGGAAAGGCTCTGTTCGGGACTAAGCTGGGGCCGAGGTCAGACACTTGCTTAGACTGTGAATGACTGCGAGTGCTGGGCTGAGATGTTGTTATTGTACAAGGCTTTTTGGTCATGGGCCTCGCCTGTTCCACCTGGCTGACTGGTCGACTGATCTGCCACCTACGCTTGGCTTGCATCTGACTCTGCTTCACAGCTCCCGGTTTGAGTTGGACAAGACTCTGCTGTACTGCCTCAGTCTCGGACTTGAGATCAAAGCTGGTGCCATCGACTCGTGAACGATGGGCATGACGTATAAGGATTGTGCCATGACCAGTTTTGCTGAGGATAGGAAGGTTGTGTCGAACCAATATTGGCTTAGCTCTGGTCAGTGACAACCTGGTACCTGACAGATATCCTCCAGTTCTGGGAAAGATCGTCTGGAGCCTCATATTTGAAGCGAACAGTTACCGCACGGCCACCAGACTGTTAGTTCGACTTGCGCTGGCCAGTCTTTTATCCCAAGGTTGATCACTGGTGAATATGTTTCCAATGTGTCTCCATGACTCTCTTGCAGCGCGTGACAAACATCAAGCCTGAGGAACCTTCCATGCACTAGACAGCCGCTTTGGCGAATGGTCACGCCTGTTTGGCTTGGTCGAGGATGTCAAGCAAGATGTCTTGTTGCAAAAACAGCAATCGGCATTGCAGTAGAAAGCATGCCACTGGCACGAGTACAGTGCCAGAATCAATGGGTATGGCGAATTTTTCACAACCTTTCCACAGCACTCTCTGTTGGCACTGGCCCTGCAGTGGGCCCTGTGTGGCTGTCTGTGCGTGCAAGACTGACTTTCGATTCCGGTCAAACCTTGAAGCCTGAGCCCTTTCAAATCATTGTGGCCATGCATCTCAGAAGTATGCCTATGAGCACAAGCCCAGCACTCTGAGATCTCTGAGATTTGTCTTCTGGACAGAACTGGTATTGACACAGCGTTGATGCGGCTGCTGTCAAACACACTCCAAGCAAGGTTGGCTTCGAAGTTGAATTCATAGCGTATGGTGTTAGGGGAGAAACTGTTGCAATTTGGTACCGTAGACAAGTACCTGCCTGTGCCTGCGTGCACTATTCAACAGAGCCTCGATGATGAGGGCATGTAACTCTGCTGATAAAGGTACACCCACGAACACAACCCATAGTTTCAGCTCTACATGCGTTATACTTGTACTCGTGTCTGGACTGTCCGCCTTGACCCAACAGTCAGCAGCAGACCCTACGATGGCTTTTCAGCAGCTTCGAAGTCAGCGGGTCTATTTGACTGTGAACATATGCTTTTCAATGCATCCAATGCTATTAAGCCTTGTATGACTGCATACTGTAACTGCCACAACACCTATGACTCAGACATCTCCGGGAAACTTATCTGAGTATGCATACGCATACTGTTCGTATGGCATCAAGCATGTTTTTCAAAAGGTGCAACTCGCAATGGTATCACGCGTCAAGAGCTGGTGATCGCTGACAAAAACTTTGTGGGCATCTCAGAGTCTGATGCAACATGTTTCGATATGGTAACCGCTGATGCAAAAAGTTACGTTGTGATTCAGCATTGTTGTTGGAACAAGCAAAACTACAACAAAACAACACACACCAGTAAGCCTATGCTATAGCATCATCATATGCCTTGCCAAACCCAATCCTAACCAGTCACAGAGACGTGCACGACTTTAAAGATTGCGGGTTGTAAATCAACAGGGATGCAGCTCATTCATGATTGATCAAATCAGCAAGCACTCAGCCTCAGGCTATAGCTAGTGGGTAACTCTTTAAGGAGAGACGGTTGCAATCAAGGGAAACTGATTTGAATGTGGTATCAAGCATGTTATGGTAAAGGCGCAACTAGCAATTGTACCACATCTCAAAAGCTGACAAAGATCTTTATGTCACAAGCTTTTAAAAATGTTCATACAACCACTGCAAAAAATTACGTTGTTATTCAGAACAAGCAATAAAACAAAGTAACACACACCAGTGAGCCTATGCTATAGCGTCATTGTAGTTATGCCTTGCCAAAACAATTCCTGACCAGTCACAGGGGTGTGTACCAATTTAAACATCTGGGGTTCTGTATTCAAAGGGATGCAGCTCAGCTGGGCAAGCACTCAGCATTCATCACAGGGGGGAAAATCATCAATGGGTGCAGGAGTGTACATACCAACATACCATATAGCATAGTTGCCTACAAAAACCTTTCCCTGAAGCTCCATCAATTTGGTCATGATTCGCTCAGCTGAGGAAAGGTGGAGACAAAATCTTGCGCCAACAGGTCGTTTGCTTTGTTAGTCAGATGAACAGCATCCCAAAAGATGTGCTGGTCGGGATTGGAGCACACAGAATATTCGCTTCCGGCAGTAAACCCTTCGAAGAAGTTGGGAGCCTGGTAGCATGGGGATGTAATCGGGCTGACCGTAAAGCCTTCCTTTGCAGCGTTTGTTAGCAGATTGACAAAGAATGAGTATATGTCAAATATTTGCACACTAGCAGCTGAATGAGACTGGTTGAATGAGGTCACCATGGCTGTGAGAGCTGAGTTGTGAGTTGCTGTGAGGCTGGCAGCCAGTGCCTGCAAGCATTCCACAGCATCTTTGACTGCTCAACATTGCAAATGTGTGCTGAGCAGGGATTTCACAACACCATCAAGGGCCCATATGAAACCATAGAACCATTGGCAATCTGCTGCATAGCACCTTTGATGTGTTGAAGCACATGCAAGCGTTCTCCGCAGAGCAATAGCTGTATGTCAGTGCTTGTCGTCGATGAACAGAAGACAGCAGATGAACTTGTGGCCTGACAGGAATGTTTGAGTATCATACCTGTGCTGCAGCAGACTCGTTAGCTGGTGTGAAGGGAGGCAGTAAAAGCGGTGTGCCAGCAAATGGTGGCACATTCAGAACTACAAACCTGCAGTGCAGCCAACAAGCTTACTAGCAAGCATAGGTGTATCAACAACAAACAAAGACAACAATGCGAAACCAGCCGAAGCATTTTTATCATGCAGACAAGTTGTCCCTGCAAAAACAGTTCATGACAAAGCTGAAATGGCTGAGCTGCACACTGTTCTTACTAACGACAAGGCGATAGCCTGTGGCATAAATTACCCGTCAGATAAACAGCAGCGCTATTATAAACAGCGCCAGTGAACTTACTTTCTGGCTCCTGCATTGTAAAGGGTGGTCAGGATCTGGTTGATGGTTTGGATAACACCGCTGACAGTAACATTCTCTATTCCACTGACAACCTCAATGTAGTCGTTCACACCAAGTTCGAGAATGTAAGTGCTCTGTGGTCTGGCCACTCCTCCATTCTGGCTTAGGAAATTTGCAGCCTGCATACGCCAGCAATTGAATTTGTTGTTGCCGGCATGAGCTACACTAGCCGTGCAATCATAGCTGACCATCCTACATGCCACTGTGAATGCCTGCAAGCTGATGCAGAACCTCCAACAGTTCCAGCATCCAGGAAGTGCAGTGCAGTGCATGCTGCATAGCTTGGGGATATCCCGGCGGTCACGAAGTTGAGTGATTCCGTTTATACTGCCAGTGGCTGCAAGGTCTAGCTTGTCATATGAAGTATAAACATAACAGTGCTTCTTGCAGCTACTCGAAGACGATGGTATGTTAGCATCAAAAAGCTTGCAGACCTGTTGCACACCGGACGGGATTGGAACCTCGACAACACTTTGTTCGCCTGCATACGGTGGATAGACGGGCAGCACGCTGGAGCTTCCGGGAACACCCACCGTTGCACCGCCGGCGGCAAAACTGTCGAGCACGTCACCCAAAGCAGAAGCAGCGGTTTCCAGATAGATGGGACCATTTGAGAAACGGCCTTGGTAATACGGTGCAGCTGGGAAATAGTCGCTATTGAGCTGCAGACATCACGTTGTACCCTTGCTAACGATGCCGACAGCAGACTCAAAAACCTTCGAGGGGTTACAACAGTATGCCGTTGATTAACCGAGCGAGGCGAAGCGTCACCTGGGTTATGCCAAGCGCAGCGTGCACAGCAGCGTTCGCGCCCTGGCCTGCATCACTATAAGAGTTGCCGAAGGCAATCAAGCTTGCTTCCGCGCCTAACGTCTGAGCAACAGCAAGAAACAATAGGATATTTGATCGAGCTCTGACCCACAGGCCGTTGCCTACTGATGAGTGCATCACAGCCCAGGACTGATGGAACGTTTCGAATTGTTGACTCAGTCGATGAAAGCGACGACCTTTGCTTGCCATTGCTTGAGCGGGAACAACCAACGACCTATTGGCTGTCGATGAGTCATATATGATGTTATGATCCTAACATCCAAGAACTTGGGATTTGGAAGTTGCTCAGGAATATGAAACGTCGGCAGCATGAAAATCATCGGACTGTCACTGGCTGTCACTAGTGCGTACTGGGGCGACGCCAAGCCATCCAGAAACAATGGCCTTTGCACTGCTATGTGCCTGTCGGCCTTTTTAGCGACATCACTCTGGATTATGACCACCGCAGCACCAGCGGGCTTGATCCTAATTTTAAAGGATGGCAAGCCCCGCCAGGAAGTTGACCTCGTTGCTGATCAGTGCCTGTCGATGGGAAAGTGAGTGTATGCATTTCAAACGCCTGTCTCTCAAGTGTTACGAGTCCAACGATAGTTTGATCAGGCGTTTGAGTGCAGGAGCCCCAACAACAGCATAATCCTTCCTGATAAGGGCATTCGGTCAGAGCACATAAAGCTTCAGGTGGACAGTCAAGGACAGGTAACACTCACGTGACAAAAGCGAAAATATGCTTCTGAGGACTCAGTAGGACTTCGTCGCCACCTCTGCAGGCCTTATTTGATTCCCTGGGTCATAAGAATGTCCTTGTCAATGGCCGGCTTGAGCAGGGCCCTGTGCAATTGAAAGATGGTGATTTGATTGAGGTATGCTGCTGGTGTCTCTCACCTCCACCCTTGCTGATTCTGCAGAAACTGTTACTTGACATGCTGCTATCCACTCATCTGTGAGCACCGCTGTTTCTGTCCCGTGACAACAGAAACTTTGCTTGTTCCCACCACAGGTGCTGCGCAAGCATGATGGTCCACGCCAATTTGTCTACTACTCCAGATCTGCTGCACAGCAAACAGCAGCCAGAAGGAAATCGCTCCACCAACAGCACTGTCAGCAGCTGGGTGGGCCTGAACAATCTCAAGTCCAGCCTCCAACACCTGGGGCAGCTGTGCTATGCAATGCCGGTGGAGGCCCACTGCAGCAGCAGTTACAGATTCAGCAGCCACAGCAGCAGCAGCCACAACAGCAGCAGCCACAGCAGGAGCAGCCACAGCAGGAGCGAAAGCAGAATGGACAGCTGCCAAAGCAGCAGCAAGTGGCGGAGCAGTTGCCAAAGCAGCGCTTTGCTGCACCCCCACCTGCACCACCCCCACCAACCCGCCCTGGGGGCCAAGCTCGTGCAAGCCAGGCAGCCCAAAAGCCTGACCTACACGCTGCTCTTCAGCAACAGTTGAAGCAGCAACAGAAGCAGACAAAGCAGTCAAGTGAGGCTCAGCCATTTGCCTTGCCACCACTTCCTCCGCCTGTGCCACCTCTACCTTGGGCGCAAGAGAAAGCATCAAGCAGTCAGCCTGATCAAGCTGTACGGCAGCAGATGCTTCAGCAGCAGCGACATACGGAGCAGCTGCACAAGCATCAGCATGCGATCCAGACGCATCAGCATGCGCCAGCTTCACAGTCAAGTCAGGAGCCACATTCAGGGGCCTCTGCCGTTATTGATACCAGTGCCAGGCAAGCAGTAGCGCCAGTATCAGACATGCACAAGCTTGTTGCTCAGGCAGCTGCAGCAGCAGCCCTCCTCAAGAGGCACTCACAGCACCAGTCCCAGCAACAGCAACAGCACTCGCCGTTACTGCAGCAACAGCACTCGCCGTTACTGCAGCAACAGCTGCAGTCTGAGAGCGGGCTTCTGCTGCAACAGGATGCTGCCACTCAAGCTGACTTGCCCCCTGCCTCACAGGTGCTCTCGCAGCTTGCCGTGACGACATGCGCTCTTCCAACCCCGACTTGCGTTTGCATGCAGCTGTTCTTGTGATGTCCCTCCATCAACATTGCTCGAATGACACGGTAGACAATGTCCATGACAGACATGCTGTGCGAGTTCCCGGGAGAACTTTGTCTGACTCTTGCCTTGCAACCTTGCTCATGGCCCGACCAATGTGCACGTATATCAATCACAAAATGTGAACAACAATATTTTGCTTGAGCTGTAAAACTGCAGCTTCTCACATGTGCTTCAGTCCTCATCTTGCGCTGCTGATGTGCCAGGCAACTCTCGAGCAACACCTGGCTGAGAAGGCAGTTGAGATGCGCATGCTGCAACAGCAGAATGATCGGCTGAGAGCACAAGCCAGCAGTCTGCAACAGCAGCTGAGTAGCTTACAGATGGCCCAGAGTATGCAAGACGTAGGTCACATGCACGAGCAGCCGCATCCAGTGCTTTCCACCATGATGTGTGCATGCATGAGCATTATACTGTCAGCTAGATGTGCTGTTGTGGTTGAGCTACAGAGTACTGACTGCTTGCTGCTTTTTGTATGGTCACATAGTGACTCAGATGCTTCTGTTGCATGAGCAAAGATGTTCAAGCACTCTGAAGCCATTGCTTGAGCTGTGCCCTGTGCGTCTGTACCTCAGCAAGCACATCAGCTGCGCAAGGAAGCTGCCTTGCAAGGTGAAGGACAGCAATTTGCACAGGGCTTCATGAGCTCTGCATGAGCTTCGCATTCAGACGCAACAAATGGAGTGCTGCACATGCAGGCAGTCATGGATCAAGCAGGAGACACAGAGGAGCTGGTAGAGCCCACCTTGGTGTTGCCATCCCCATCAAAGGTGATGGGGATGGCAACCTATCTGGCAGATCCCAGCTTTGCCATCACCACAGCTCTTGATACTGCAAGGCGCAGTGGCAGTTTGCATGTTTCTGCGGCACACTCCCAGCAAGACAAGCAACGCACTGCATCAAAGCCCACAGCCCAGCCTGCTTTGGCGAATGAGGATGTTTTGCAGCTGCATGATGTGGACAGGCTGGCAGCAGCAGGTGGTCAGGCAGCTGCTGTTGACGCTGACAAGGGTCTCAACAGCTTGCCAGGCGTTTCCCAAGATGAGGGAGCACAGCATGTGCCAGCTGATCAAGAGGAAAGGCTGATGCACACTGTGCCTAGTAGTGCGGCTCGACCTGATCAGGCCGAGATCATGGCTTCTGATTCCAAGCCATCATGTGAAGCTGTCCAGCCAGTTGGTGGTGCTGGGCTGGCAGAGATGAGCCAGGTAATGGCTATTCCTGCACATACTGCTTCTGGTGAGTTGCCACAAGACAGATCAAAGCTGGTGATACAGCATGCAAGGACTGCTCCATCCGGCGGTGGTCCTGAAACATATGATAGTGGCCATGTGATCACCTCTCAGCTTGGGTCGACAAGCATACCAGAAGGGCACGCTACCAATGGTGTAGAGCATACCAGCAGCCTGGACAGGCAGCCCAGCATGCGTGAAGGGCAGGAGGCCACAGCCAGAGGGCAAGCTGTGCTCCCAGAAAGGCTAGGCATCACTGCTCATGTGCAGTCCACTGATGGGCAGGCTGCCAGTCATGCAAACCAACAGCCTCCAGGCCAGAGTACCCTCCCTAAAGAGCTCCCCACAATTGTGGAAGGGCAAGTTGCTGTCTCTGATGGGCAGAACACCATACCTGAAGGGCAGTCCACCAAACCTGACAGGCATGCCACTGCATCAGATGGGCAGGCAAGCAGCGCCGATGGGCAGGACACCATCAGTGATGCCTGCTGCGTTTGCCATTCCGGTGAAGACGGTGAGATCATGCTGCTGTGTGACAAGCCGGCCCACCTGGGGTGTGTGGGGATGGCAGCAGTGCCAGAAGGAGACTGGTTCTGCCCAACCTGCACTATCATCATGGTAAGCATACTGTCATTGCAGTAGGCATACTGTCTGTTTCCCAGCATCAGCAAGTGAGCATGCAAAGCATATCCATACCATTGATGCGAATTGTCTTGACAGAGTATGTCAGTTGAACATGTGCAGCAGCAGCATTTAGCTACTTCAAAGTCAGTTTGGTAGGCATATGATGCCGTTGCCTGATCTGCGCCTGACAGCTTGGTCTTGCCTGACCCTGGTGTTGCACACTGCTGTCAGGCTCAAGAAGTCATACAGCCCTCATGACCTTGGTGCAAGTCAGCTGTCAGGGTCAAGAAGCCATACAGCCCTCATGACCTTGGTGCAAGTCTGCTGTTGACTGTGCTGCATTCTGCATGTTGTATGTCTGAATATGGAAGGCAATAGACAGCTGTACTCATGGTGATCTTGTCTATACACAGGCGGAGGAACACAGCGTGCAAGCACAGCACTGTGGCCAAGGTCAAGCTTTGCAGCAGAGCTCTGGTGTTGAGGATGTCATTGGTAAGCATGTTTGCATGTCTGCCTCTTGCATCATGCCGCACAAAAGAAAAATGGGGGAAAATGGGGAGAAAGGAGGGGGAAAAACTTGTTTGAAAAAGTCTCTGAAAATATTAGTCAAATCCGTTCTTAAACATACCCTGTGGTAATTGCTAGTCGTCTCCTATTGCACTGGACAACAAGCTAGCCTGCCCCCGTAACACCTGTGTCTCCTACTCTCACCAACTCAATTAGTCACTCGCATCAAATCATTGTGTTTTGTCATGGCTTGACTCGGGCTTATATGCCCATGCACTGAGGCCATGTCAGAACACCTGCTGAAGGAGCAGCACAGCACGCAGCATGACTGCATCTCCAGCTAAACGCTCTATGTATGCTAGTGCCGCCTGATGTTAGTCCACAGGCGATTCCAAGTTGGATTTTCACCATGAGACAGATGTTTGTCACAAAACAGTGACGCTCCTGCAACTCCAAGAGCTCTTGACATTCCCAAGCTCATGGCCGTTAAAAGCCGACAGATGATGTCATGGTTTCTGTAACAGTGCAGGACATTAGTCTCCTGACACGCTAGCAATGCACCTTTTGCCTCAGCCCTGCTACAGTGTCATACATCTCCACAAGGATGCAGGCAGTGTGACGCTTGCAGCATTTCACAAAGATGAGCCTGCTCTGGAGAGACAAGGCATGTCATGCACGTATCTAGCTCATCATGAGCTGGAAAACGTTTTCATGATTATTACTACTGTTATCAAGGTGAGTGTGTGTGGCTGCAGGGCCTGAGCCTAGTGGGGCAGAAGGCAAGGTACCAGGCAAGAGGAGGGGGCCACCTGTTGCTGATGCCCCTGCTAATGCTGCTGGTGGCGAAAAAGGTGCAATCCTTGATATGTCATGCAGTCATGTTAACATCTTCTGCAGCGCTGTGCCACTTGACAACCTTGCTGTTGCTTGCCTACTTGAGTAGGCTGGCTGGAGAGTGAGTTTGCCTGTGTTGTGGACTTGTAAGCTGTAGTGTAGAATGGACAGGCTGTCTGACGTAAAGGCATGCTCTCAATGCTGCTCATCAGCGTCATTGTTGTCAACACAAATGTGGCATGCCGCCATGTGTCGGGCGATGCATGTTGAGCTCTGTGCTTCTATGCTGTGCTACCCGTGTTTCTCCTATTGACCAAGATTGACCAAGGCAGTGTTGCTGCTGCTGCATGACATGCCACATATTTGTCATTTGGTGGTTGCCTGCTGCGGAACTGACTATAATGTCTGTATGCAGGAAATGCAGGTCGGCCAGTCAAGAAGAGGAGTAGGCGCACCATTTCAGGTGGCAAGGCTCAGCAGAACAAGGAGAATGCTGCTGCAAATCAGCCTGCTGTGAAGAAGAGGAGGCAGACCCAGTGCCCTGCTAGAGCGGTCAAGAAGGCGCCCATGTGCACAACAGACATGTGAGATTGGCTGCCTGCCTCCATGTGATGCTCAAGCCAGACAGCCAATTGCTCATTGCAGTCTGTTCCGCAGCAGATGCTTACTGCAGTATCCAGATATTGGCAGAATGCCATGTGCAATTGCCTACTAGCACATGCACCCTGCATTGCTACAGGCGTCGGAGGTGCTTGCTGTTGACACTGCTGTGGTGTGTAGCTGTCAAACATGCATGCTGGGGTCTGGTTGCAACCCTAGCTCTTTTGACACCTGGCTGCCTTCACATCCTCACTCAGTCATGACAAGGGCCAAAAGCATGAGCCTAGTATCTGGACACTCCATTTCTCTGTTGAGACCTGGTGTGCGTGTGTGTGTAGGAAAGCTCAGGGTCCCAGACGCTCCACCAGGCTAGCCGACAAATAGTCTGAGCCGTGATCTGGGATATCAACTACTGGTGCACAAAAGAGTCTTACAGGTCTTATCTTCAGTAAAGTTGTGCAGACTTGGTGCATGTCAGCATTTGTCTGTCACATGCATGCCCTGCATCAGAGCGTTTGCTCTCCCGCTAGCATTGGTCCCTACCAAGCATCTTCCGTGATAAAAGTAATTTCCTCCTCTTATGGCCAGTGCTGCACTCAGTGGACATTGGTATTTAACTCTTGATTGGTTGTATCCAGATGTACCACATTTATACACCTCCCCAAGAATGCAATTTATCTTCAGAGCCTGATAGAATGCATGATGAATGGCTGAATTGTAGTGAGGCAGGGGCAATATGCATGCAATCATTGCACAACCATGTAAGACTGTACACAGCACAATGTACATGTCATGTGTTGGGCGCAACAGATGCATCGCGGAGGTTTTAGTGCATCCGTATTGCATTTTGCGTCTATGAGCTGGACCAACATTTCAGATACTATTGCATACTGGACCTTGTGCACACTCAACATGCCAGAACTCCAACATTCTTGCAGATTACGTCCTGTGTGTTTGCCTTTGCCGCGTGGTATATGCCATCTCATTACATGATCTGGCTGCCAGCGGCTACACCACCAGTGCTGTGTTGTCTGCACAAAAACAGTGCCAACATGCAGCACAATGTACGCGTGACGAGGCGAATCATGACATCACAGACATGACAGATCACACTGTTTGCTTGTAGTGCGAGGCATGTTGTGCATGGTGAGTGCTTTGCTGACAGAACTGGAACATAAACTTGACAAATCAAAGGATAAGCAGCCACTGAGCAGAAATACACAAAGCAGGACGACGTCAATGCTGAAATCCTATCTATTCTATAAATTAAGTAGGTCAGAGCAGCACTGAGAAAGAACTTTATATGTTGTCCAGACGAGCAAAAGCTGTGTGTAGACAGCCTCCACTGCTGCTTCATTTGCCAGCAGCCTGCTACACGCTTGTACAATGTGCAGCATGAGCTGCAAAATTTGTATCAGCCTGCAGGCTGGAGTTGCATGCATGCCTGCTGCTCGTTGTTTTCCCAGTGCTAGCATCACAGCAAGTGAACCACACCCATATTAGCTGACACCGCCAACACTACCGTTCCCCCTGCACAGCCAATGCAGTTTTGACATGTTAGTACTAGTGCTTTCACGCTCACAGTTGAGCATGTATAGGACCTCTACAGGGGAGACTAGTGGAGCACGCAACAATTGCAGCCTGTATTCACATGTGCTCAAGTCAGACAGCTGATTGCTCAATACAGGTCTTGATTGCTATCTCTGTGTCTATTCCACAGCAGATACTTACTGTACTATGCAGATATTGGCAGAGTGCCATATGCAAGACAGCAACATTATGCATCAATATTTGCAGCAGCAATATCTACAGACAATGTAAAACAGCAGTGCCGAAAGGAGGCCCACCTGGGTTACAATCAGGGGTCATGTCCATTATGTGGAGTATGGGTCCCTCTAGGGCTCATGGTGCTAGGTGATTCAGCATACAGTATCTCAATGTCTGTCCTCTTCCAGATGACCAGCATGAAAGCAAATACCAAAAAGAAAACCGTGCTGATGTAGCCGAATGAGTACCTGCACAGACAGACATGCTTGTGCCTCACCAAAACAAGCGTCAAGACGGCAAATTTGCATTTCAAGTGGCGCTTGGCGTATGCTTGCTGCACAAACATGGAGCACACCATTGATGCAGCGTCTGAGCTTTGATGAAGTGCTTGTTGTGCTGTATTGACAACTCACGTCGCTGTGAGGAGCAGGCGGCTGAAGTCCACATTGAAGGTAGTGACCCAGTACTTGATGGCTGGGGAAAAGCTCAGAAACTGCAAGCAAACATTTGATTTGCTTTTGAGGAAATCTCTCAACCAATCAGTGGCCCATGTAGCAGCAGGCTTATACTTACATGTGTAGCTATGTTGCATATGTGCAGGGCGGTCATGAAGCTCAGAGCGACCATGAAACCCTTGCCATAGCGTGAACCTGGGTGTGACAAGCCCTTCCGTGTGAGGATCATGTAATAGATGGCGCAGACCTGCAGGAGATTCACACATGCATGCTTGCTGAGCACTGATCAGCACCACAGATATACAGGCCTTCACACAACGAGCGGCCGGCTTAAACACAGCAGCTATCGAGAGGTGAGTTACCGTGAAAATGATGACAAGGATGACAGCGAAAAAGGCGCTGACCGCCGCTCCGTCAAATAGCGCAGTCCTGCAGCAAGGCGTGAAGGTCTGTGGCAACTGGGTGCCTCCACGTGCGCCAGACAGCAGCCTTCAATACGCACCATTCTTTCACATCAACAAGCGCAGGTGCAAATGCCGCGCTCTTTGTAACATTTCTGAATTGCCGATATGTCTCCCAACACAACAAAGCGAAGACTGTAGCAAACAGGCAGTTGAACGCAAAGACTGCCCACACCCATGGCTTCCACTGATCAAGGGACGACATGATCTGCTCTAGCTTGTTGTTTGCCCTCAACAAGACACGGCGCTAAGAAAGCACTCGTCTCCCACGTCAACGGAAACTTTCGCTGACTCTCATGCAGAGCTCTCAAATTTACTTTCCCAAAGAAACGAATGTGCACAATGATTCTCTCCTTCTTGCACATGATTTGCATGGGATTGAACGCGGCTGCCATGGTTGGCAGGCCTTGTTGGCTGGCAGAAGCTTGTAATATCTTCAAGCTTCTGCCAGCCAGCCATCTTCTTTGAACATATGTTAATAGGCAGAGTTAAAGCGGGCACTATTCAGGCACACTAGTACTAGCGTTCAAAGTGTCAGCTTCTTTCCAAGATGTGCTATAGCTGGGTATGCATCGTCTGACATGTGACTCACTGCCTGTCTGGCATTGGCTTTCATAACATTAGTTGGCGGATCAAACGGAATTGGCAAGGCAGTGCCACTTGTCTACTAGAAGGTCCTTACAGTCGTGCCGCATGTGCCATGTCTCGACCATTGCTAATGACCATTGGCCGGGGCCAGTCAAGGACGATGATCACTGCCAATGAACCCCCTAATGGTGTGCATCATGCGATCACGCTATGATAGGGCTCCAACACATTTGGCCATCAAAAATAGCAGGACCACATACCACAAGGTCAGAGCAGGTGTGATAAACAGGCATTGGCTAGGCATTCGTAGCGATTGGCATGCTGAAATGCTCACTGATTACACAATCATGGCTGTTGAATCGACAGTGTCGATGGCCATCAAACAGGCCTGCAGGCAAGTGGACACTCGTAATTGTTGTTTCCTGTCTTTGTCAATCATCCAATCACAAATATTAATCTTGAAGCACAGTGGCCCAGTTCACTTACGCTCTTGACAGCAAGCTGTATGCACTTACAAGACTTGTGCCCAATTATTTTGCGTCATCAGAGCTTCTTTTGCGCTTTTTGCCATTCAAAGGCACCTCTGCTTGCATAGCTTGCATCTGAGCTAGGGCATTGCGCAAGACTGACACAGCACTGCCGCATGGCTCTTGCAACTCTTTGCACCTCTGCAGCATGTCAACCTTGTCCTGTGCAAGCTGCTTGAATTTTTCTGCACTTTCCAGTCCTGCACCACCACCAGCAAATCGGCGGCTTGCCCAATGTTGTATTGCTTCGTCGTGCTCTTCCACCTCCGCATCTAGCATGTCCTCCAATCGTTGCATGTCTGACATGCCCAGTAATGCCGATAGGACTTCAAGCAGGGGTGTGGCGATGTCCAGACTCCGACTGACTTGATCAATGGCCAGATCTTGTTTGAGCCAGGTCAGCAGCTGCTTAGCCTCCTTCTTCTGAGCTGCTGTGACACCTTCAGCGCAGGCATGACGTAATATAGTCAGCAGACATGCTGAAAGGAAGCAGCATGTGCACGACATTGCATTCAGCAGTTATGACGTTCCGTTGCAGTCAGGGTTCAGATGCAGTATAATACCAGAGAGAATCCTTTGTTTGATTCCATGCTGAACATTATGTGGTGACAATGATGACATTGATGGCTGCAGCATTGCAGTGTGAAATGCAGACTGTGTTACCTGTAGGAGGCTTGTTGAGGTAGCTCTTGTAATCATCAATCTGCTGGTGTGGGTCACCCAAAAATGCCAGAGGCCAGATTGGGAACATCTCATCCCCAATGCCATATGGTGCAAACAGCTCCTCAAAAGGCTGAATGTCCTTTATTGTGACCAGGTAGACTGCTCTTTGAACAAGCAATTGTTGTCTTTGGCATAAGCTCCTTGGGTGTTGACGTATCTTGCTGCAGATGCCACTTTCTGGTTGGAACCATCACAGACCTTTCCAGCCTTGAGCTCAAACTGGTATGCGTTTGGGCGCCGCGAAGCCTCTGCAGAAGTGCGTTCAACTCCCGCCGAGTATGCGTAAAGAACGAATCCTGCTGGCAGCTTTTTAGCCGCATATAAGCCGTAGCCTTCAGCAGTACTGTCAGCGACCATTGTCCATTTATCCCGATGCAATGTTGTGGCTCCGCGTGGTGTTCTCAACAGCGCGTCTGCTATATGTGACGTCCAGCCTTGCAGGCCTTCGGCCTGCACCCAGTCATCGCTTAGTTGTTGCGAAGCTGCGGCTAAGACTCGTTGGATCATGAAGCTTACCTCCAGGGCTTGTTCCTCCCCGCTGAAGTCAAATATCTCAGACAAACCTTGGAAGTATGCATCACGCTCGCCTTGCTGGCCATCGTGTCGCGACCCGCTAGCAAGGCAGCATCCTGACTTTCGAGCCATTTGCTTCCTGAATTCCTTCATGACGTGCACCTATGTGTGGTAAGCAGCAATAGGGGACGACAAAGCAGCAAGCTTTGCAGACCTAACTGCTGCTGCTGAGCAGAGAGAGAGAGAGATTACAATGCTTTAGCCAGCCAGCAAGTCTGATCACATATAGAAGAAGACGAAGGTCAAATGTGGAAAACATCAAGACAGTCTAGAACGAACTTGAAAACCTGCATATGATC
>JAABUK010001898.1_pt1 | contig 38746 bp, 44 predicted proteins | sample 5559141 | NCBI WGS metagenome assembly JAABUK01 (sample SAMN10711869, study PRJNA513367) | rock metagenome | isolation source: Antarctica rocks | place: Antarctica: Victoria Land, Pudding Butte nord | collected 2016-01-03 | reverse complement strand
TCTTCTATGATGTGGAAGCTAGGGCTGCTCAATGGCTATCAGACACGTGGTCAATGTCCACCCAGAGTCCCTACACATGGCACAAGCTGCACAGTAGGTGCAGCATACATCTTGCAACCTGCGTTATATGGGTCAGTCATCTGCAGTCTGCTTCTGCAAGCAAATCACGAAACGTCTGCAGATGGTGTGGCAGCAGCTGCCGCACAAACATCTTACAGTAAGAAAGTCACTCCAGCAGCACCTTGCGGCAGATATGGAGCCACAGCAGTGGTGTACAATCAGCAGCTGTGGCTGTTTGGAGGCACTGATGGCGGCTTCAGTAAAAAGCACACAAGCAAAAGCAAATCAGGCAAGATACCCAATAGCATGCTTACCATGCCAAGCTAAATATCCTGAGCAAGTCAATGATGACTGCTCAATGTTGATGCCATTTGGCATTGTTGACAATGCTGACACAACGCTTTGATGCCATCACACAGGATCCGACATGGACGAGGTGTACATGTATGACCCTGAGAAACACTCCTGGACATTCATGAATGCAAGAGGCAAGAAGCCAACCCCACGCTACCTCCACAGCGCTGTGGTTGTGGATAATGCCATGCTGGTCTTTGGGGGCACTGAAAAGACTGCTGGAGATGTTTGGAGCTTCAGCTTCAAGAAGCTCTCTTGGACCAGGCTGTCACATGTAAGCTTGCTGAGCCATGGTTTCATCATCATGCAACAAATGAATGCATAATGCATCTGCTTTGAAGTGCCCCACTGCATAGGCTTGATGAGTCATGCTGGGAAGGTACATGTGCAAGTCAATCATGCCTCGAGGCAACAGTGCCAAGCCTGGAGCAGCCTATGCTGGAGAAATTTGTGCTGAAGCATTCTGTTGTAGACAACATCTACACCTGTCTTACACTGTGCATGGGGTGTCCAGTTCACATTTTTGAGAAGTCATGGCATGCCCTGCCATATGCATTCAGTGCACTTCTTGACTTTTACTCCACACTCAAATGCACAGCTGTCTCTGAAATGGCAATATTGGCATGTTGACAGCTGATATGCTCTGTGTTATGCAGCCAGTGGCACTGTCCAAGGGAGGACCTGGCAGCATGTATGCACACTGTGCATTTGCAGCTGCAGATGGCACCGGCTTCATAGTGCACGGTGGACGACATGTGGATGGTGACCTGTCAGACGTCATGTGGTACTTTGATATGCACAAGCGCTTGTGGCACAAGCTGCCTGTTCATGTGATGCATCATTCAAATCCAGCTCCACGCTTTTTCCATGCCATGACAGCGGTACCGTTGGTGAGGCAGAAGGGAGGAAAGTCTGGAACTACAAAAGGCGCAACAGCAGCACTCATTGTTGGAGGGTCAATACGGTCACCTGTGTTGTTGTGCTCAACAGAGAGCTGGTTGCTCATTGTTGATCCCCACACTAACGATCAGATATGGAAGCGCTTGCCTGACTTGCCATATGGTTTTCACTACCATCAGGTGGTGGTTCACCAGGAGGCTGCCTACATTACAGGTGGTCACCTTTGTTCTGAGGTGAAACAGCATACAAATTTGCCACATCTTTATCTGAATCATGTATTGAGGTTAGATTTGAGCTTCTGGCTAGATGAAACCATATCTGATAGTCACCATAAGGCTGCAACAGGCTGGACCTCTCATAAAGTCGATAAATTGTTTTGACCTGGCTCTGCAGCAAAGTAACGCTTGCACAGTCACGATCACGCCTGTGCTTAGACCTTCTCTGGCTGGCGAATGTGATGCACAGGGGCAAACTCTTGATGCCTGGCTGCCAACACTCCTGATGCTGGCCGTTGTGGTTTATTTCGAAGCAGTCTTTAGCACAACCGTGATCGCGTGATCAGGTGTGCCACGCACAACTCGCCAGCCTCATGAGCTGGCTGGTTGTGCTCGTACCTGCCCTGTGCCTTCTATCGCAGAGTACTGCGACAAAGTGGGAAGCAATCCATAAGACTACCAAGGATCTTTGGGGTGGCAAAAACCGCCATTCGATCCGGTATCTCAAGACTGCGCAAGCATTTTGCTTCATCCTGAGCTTTACCTTGCTTGCTTTTGCTTTGCCTAGCAGACTGATGAGAGAACCGAGCTGAGTTCAAGCCATGCACGTTTGCAGGTACAGTCATTGTGTAAGCGTCTTCGAGGATCAACTTGTGATCACTCATGGCTACTTCTACAATACTGAAGTCAAGGGCCCCCAGTGGCTGTCAGACACATGGCTGATGTCTCTCCAAAGCCCTTTTGCAATGAACCAGATCCACAGTAAGGGCATGGCCTTTGGTTGCTGAACAAAAATGTTGAACTTGCGCGTACCTGACAGGCCGCCTAGTAGAGCTGCCTTGTGTATTGCAGAGGGCGTAACAGATACTGCAGCAGCATCTACATACAGCAAGAAACAAACACCTCCTGTGCCCTCCGGCAGGTATGGCTCAACGTCAGTAGCTTACAAGAATCAACTGTGGATGTTTGCTGGCACTGATGGTGGCTACAGTAAGCACGGCAATGGTGGGTACGAACTAGGTAAGTCAATGCCAGACACTCAAGGTCAGCTTTGTTCTGCCCTCAACTTCTTTCACAATGCGCAGTTCTGAGGTGCCTACAGGTTATGACATGGACGAGCTCTACATGTTTGACATAAAAAGCCATTCATGGGAGTTTGTGCTGCCAAAGGGGCAGAGGCCAGCTGCAAGGTACTTACACTCAGCAGTTGTTGTTGGAGACTCCATGGTCATCTTTGGTGGCAATGACAAAGCTAGCGGTGACGTGTGGAGCTTCAACTTTGCAACACGCAGATGGAAGCTGCTGTCAAAGGTACCCTTTGTTGCTTACCTTGCCATGACATTACCTTGTGCATCGCAGATCACTTGACTGCTACAGGTAGATTTAGATTTAGAACATAGAGTAAATGTCTGAGGATATCAGATTGCTCTGCTGCAGTGCATTTTTGCAATGAGCAAAAACTTGTTGCAAAATCTTGTGCAAAGACGGCATCTAGTGAACATGAAGCTAGATAGAAGTGACGACCTGCTATGACAGCAAGCTGAGAAGCAGCAAAACCCTGTGGTCGTCCTGCTGATCAGGCTGTACATTTGCAAAGCTGAACATTTGCAAAGCTGTACATTTGCAAAGCTGAACAATATCCAGACGCATGACACCAGTACAGCTGCTGCATCAAATGCAGGTTGTTGCCCATTGTATTCTCATTAACTCAGTGATTCCTGACATTCATTGTGACTGTGCAGGTTGTTCCAATGAACAAAGGCGGCCCAGGCAGCATCTTTGCTCACTCTGCAGTTGCCACAGCTGATGACAGCGGCTTTCTCGTTTTTGGAGGTCAGTACGTAGATGACAACCTGATTGATGACATCTGGTACTTCAACATTGACAAGCGTAAGTGGCGCAAAATGGCAGTTTCTGGACCAAAGAACAGCAAACCTGCTCCTAGATCCTTCCAAGAGATGGCTGCGGTGCCTTGGCATGGTCATGTACACTCAGAATATGGCAACATCACAAAGGTTGGTGAGCAGGCCACGGTGGCAGTGTTCACTGGAGGCTCCACACGATCACCTTTGCTGCTTTGCACTGCTGAAACCTGGCTAATGATTGTGAACCCCCATACCAGGCAGCAGGTATGGGAGAGGCTTCCAGACTTGCCGTATGGGATCTACTATCACAAGGTGGTGGTGCATGACAATTTTGCATATGTCACTGGTGGCCACCTATGCTCTGAAACCAAAGGCGACATGCCAAACTACTACTTGAATCATGTATTGCGGCTGGACCTGTCACCATGGCTAGATGACAGGACCTCCAGCACACAGAAGCTGCATCATAGGATCGAGTTGAAACATGCAGCTTGATGTGCTATGTAATTGCGCCAAGTCTGTCCATTAGTCTTCCGCTTTGACATGAAGCCTGATGTGTGCTGCGCGATGCATTGAAACGCATTGGAATGCATCTCGGAGGATATGTGACTGTTATTGTTTCTGTTCATTCGGCACAGCTAAAGACACCAACAAGACTGGACACATGTGCACATTCAGGCATGCTGACCATGCTATGTTTCAGTGCGCAGGTCTATCACAGCATTTGCAAATTGTGGCGCATGTGTCTGTTGTGTTACATGTTACAAAACGCCAGCTTTAGCATCGAACTGCAAATTCTACCCTGTGCACGTGAGTCATTGCTACCTGCACAGTGGACTCCAGAAACAATGGCATGTCTGCACAGCATACACTGGGCAAAGTAAGCTGTCATCATGTTGCACAAGTACTATCTTGTCTTATCAATATCAATGTGACTTCACAGTGACTGCCAGTCCTCTGCTGCTTGCTGACTTGGCTTCAACCTGTGACCTGTCACTGCAAGCCTGCGCGGATCCCTGTTGCAACATGGGTGCAAAGATGCTGTCCCTGTTGCAATGACCTGCCATGCACCCTGCCTGCTTCACTGGTCAACCTGTTTCAGCATTAAAGCAACCTGTTGACCTGCATTCTCTGCATACATGAAGCAACCATCCGCAATGCTTGCAATCGGACCAAGCACCTCCTTGACAGAAATCACACCTGCTTCCACCATAAGCATCTGTGACACAGAAGGCTGTGACAAGACAACACGTTGACAACCAGCAAGCAGCATCTCAGCATGTGCAACTGAATTAAGAGTGCCCGTTGGCTTGCAGCAAACTGTTGCCTGTATAATCTGCAGCTTGAGTCAGCGATAGATCAAGGCTGAAGTTAGCACTGAATACCTGCAGGTGCATGGCCTAGTACATAAGGTCAGTAGCGCTGCTGAGGAGGACCCGGAAACTGGCTAGAACCACCATAGGAGGACGGTGCACCACCATTGTATGATGCAGAGGGGGGCCCTGGCAGGCTGCCATTAGGTGCACCTCCTGGTGGACCAGTATCCCTTTCAGCATTCCAGGAGGCAATGCGAGCTCTCCTTTCTGCACTGCTTTCTCTGCCTCCTCTTCTTGGACCCCTCTCAAAGTCTCTGTGGCACATAGACAGGGTTGTCAACTGCGCACAGGATGCAGAGCAAAAGTGCTTGCTGCATGTTTTGTTAAAAACATTGCTGTGTCGAACGCATTGCTGTGTCAAACGCATTGCTGTGTGCATGCTGCTTTAAGCACTGCAGAAGCTAGCTGTTGCTGCATGACTGCAAACTCTAGGCTGCTGTAAACTTGCCGACAGAGAACACCCACTATGCAGCAGAGTTTTGAGGGCAGTAAACCTGACCCAATGGCCATGCAGAGCTAGACATGTCCATGCACACAATCCCAGCAGGGGCAACTGCCCTTGACTGCATGCAGTATCAGTGAGCAAAGCTGTCTTGCCTGCCGCGCCTGTCGCCACCAGGGCTGCTATCACGCCGCTGGTTTCGGAAGTCATCTCTGCCGCCAGGACGTGGGCCACCCCTACCCCTGTCATCCCTCCTGTCGTCCTCAACCCTTTCCTTGCGCTTGTACCGCCCAAACAGGGCCTTCCGCAAATCTCTGCACACAGCATATCCATATCAGAGAGACCTGACAGTCATATGCATTCATGCCAGTGGTCTGATTCAGGTGCTGCGTGTATTTAGAATCGAGCTGCAAGCGGCTGTATATGAGCAGATGTCACATTGCTTGGGAAACACACCTGCTGATGGGCCGCAAGTGCATGAAGTTACAGTAGCCTCCTCGAGTGCATGTGTTTTCCTCGTATTGTCTGCATGTTGCTTCACGGAAGTCTGTCACAGGACTGAATTCAATTTGTATAGGTCTGCCCCCATAGAATCGTCCTTGCAGCCCTTGCAGCGCTGCTGCTGCTCCCTCTTCATCTGAGAACTTGACATACACGCTGCCAACCATATGATCTGCTAGGTTGTCACACACATTCAGATTTTCAATCTCCCCAAACTTGGCAAGCTCCTCAAAAATGTCCTCATAGAAGTCCTGCAGTAAGGAATAGAGCCGTCAGTCACATGCACCTGCAAACATCATACTCAAGGCAGGAACAGTGCCCTGCAAAGTGTTGCGCACACCTCAAAATGTTCCTGACTTTGCCGTGCATCGATTGGCATGGGAAGACCATCTGGACCAGGAGGAGCATTCAAAGCTGGATTCTGGTACATATTTTGCAGTAGTAGGGTCTGACTGATGGTTGGCTTGTTGTGCAGCCGGGAACATCGGTCACCATGTCGGCATGCTCTGCAGAAGTTGCCGATGTCAGTATTGAGCCAGCAGATGCACTCGAAAGGCTGTGTGTCGGGAGGCAAGCTGCTAAAAGAGGGGACGATCTTGCTCTCACCCAATCTTGAAGTAAAAGGGGCAATTGACACGATCCTTTTCTGTCCCAAAGATAGAAGCCAAATGTTCTGCCATGGCTGAGCTTTACGCGAGCCTAACCTGCCCAGACTAACTCCGGATCTACGGATTGCTCGCCACCCCCTTGAGTCAACTTGGTGTTCGCAGAATAAGTCGCTGTAAACGACAACTATGTTTCAGAATGCTGCGCAGCAAACCTGCCGCAAACGCAACTAGTGCAACGGAGGTGCAGACTTCGAAGGCGCTGATCTCTTGCATTGCAGGTTGGTAGGTTACCGCAGAGGGTTTCTAGAAGCTGTAAGAAAGCGTTGCGAGGAAAGACAAACAGCAATGGCTACTAGTTGAGTCCCATTATTTTGTTAATTGACTCACATTCACACCGATCCATTCATTTCTTCAAGCTTGCTCGCTATTGCAAGTTTGGAAAGCTGGCTTCGGATTCATAAGTTACAAAACGGCAATTCAGTGGACACGCGCTGCGCAGTAGTTGATCTGAAAGCTGCTTGACAATGCAGCAAGGGCAACAAAATTTTTGTAAAGGTTCAGAGGTGTTGTGCTTGCTTTGTCCAATGCAACACATGATTGACAGCTTGGTTTGCTAATATCTGGCAACATTCCAGCAACAAAATGAACAGCAAAAGTGTGGTCAACGTCTGCGTTTTGAGTATGTCATCTCTCATTTGTTGGTTGCAACAAACATCTGAAGCTGATAAGCTGCAATCAGATGGAATACCCATGACAGGCTGCCACAACAACTTCTCTGACTGAGCTCAACTGTATGAAAATTGTCATCAGTCTGTGACGATCTGAGGGGGGCGCATGTCAGTAGTTGCAGGTCCTGCCAGCTGCTTGCCCTTCTTGTCAAAACATGACCCATGACATGGGCAATCCCACTCCTTCTCCACAGGGTTCCACTGCAATATTAACATGGCTTTGTACGGCGGCATCAGCAATGTGCTGTATGCAGTCCATACGACATTGCATGCAAGCCTGCGGAAGCTTCCTCAGCAAGTTTGTACAGGCCAATGAGCTTTGCTGAATACAGATGAAGGGCGTGAGAGTCAATTGTGTTTGCAGCGTATTGGCCATCAGCTGTAGCAATCAATGCAGATTTTGTGCTTCCTGCCTTGCAAATAGGATGTCATTCTGTTGGTTGTCCCCAAGCAAAGGAGGGGCCTGTGCAGCGCTGACAGCAAAGAAAGACAGCCCTCAAGTCATTTCACCTGTAGTTGGCAGCCGAGGTGAGGGCAGAGGGCAGAAAAGCTGTCAAGTTTGCCCTTGGGGTCCTTGTAGACTGCCTCCTTGTAGCCCTTGTTGGGAGACCTTTGAAGGATAGCACCACTGTCTGCTGGAATGTCACTGATGTCTGGGCTCTTCCCTTGGGGTGTCAGCAGTGTCACAAAGCTCTGCATTGCATTCCCTCGTTACACTTGATTCAATTCAAACAACACTCACAACAGTGTGCCATGTGGAGCACGCCCTAAAGGCCAAACCAGCAGAACAGCTGTCTGTGATGTTGGCAGATGATACTGTCTGTACTCAAGGTTACAACATACTGCATCAACAGAGCGTCAAGCAGAGCGCAACCCTACCCAGCAATGCTGAACCTTGCGACGTGGCCATCTAAGCCAAAGACTCAAATTTCTCTTTGTGAAAACTTGCATATTGTGATTGACCTTCAGCATGTTGTAGTACAGCGAAGCATTGCTCGATTCTGCATTGCCATCTGTGATGGCTAAAAGAGCACATGGAGGGCTACAGAAGTGCTTACAGAGATGGTGTTTTTGAAGAAGGTGGGGCTGTAAGAGGGTAGAAGAGGGGGACCCCGCAGCTTCCTCCAGGGGTCATAAAGATCAGCATATGGATTAGGGTCACCCAGTATCGCATCTGCATGAGCACCCATCACGACGTATGTGTGTATTGCAAATGCCCCTTGCAGCTGGTCTAATCACAGAAGTCGCACCCTGCCCAAATGCACAGAACGCCAAAGCAAGTCAACACACACACACACACACACACACACACACACACACACACACACACACACACACACACACACACACACACACACACACACACACACACACACACACACAAACACACACACACACACACACACACACACACACACACACACACACACACACACACACACACACACACACACACACACACACACACACACAGTGTGACATGAGCACTCATCTGGAAGAAGACCTGTGACTGCTTGACTGCTGCACGCTGACCAAATGCAAAAGACACAGGAGAACAGCAACAGCACATTTCTTTGCTGTCCAGCATCTGTTTGGCGAGTGCAAGAAGCTGTCATGTGAGGCTGATAAGACAGGCAGCGAGTTGGTGCTAGGTCTGCAGTCCATGCAGTGCTAACCTGCAATGACCTTGCCACCAATCGTCCCCCCGACTGTAATGTGGCCGCTGTCTCCGCTGGCTATGTAGTAGTCAGTATTGCCCACTGTGTTCTTGCCGTACAGGCCCAGCTTTTCTGAGCTCTGGAAAGTCTGCAACCACTCCCGTAGAGCCAATCAGCACTGACACTACATGTGCTGTTTGTCACAACCAGTCAATGTATGCAGCACTGCAAGGCACTGCAGAGTGCAACGTGTACAACTTGCTACCTCATGTGGATGCAGACAATCTTGTAAGATCATTAAGTTGTACATGTTGCACCACATGAGGTTCAACTGAGGTCTGCATCTAATTGAGGTTCAATATTCAGTTCCAGCAGGCGTGCTGCAGCACCTTGTTGCTCAGTTGCATCTGACATTACAAGTAACGCAATGACGCTGCGCAAGCTGTTCACTGTATGACATGTAATGAATGCACGCACACCTCCCAGCTCCATTCATGCTTTCTAGGCCCTGCAAAGTCCCACCTAGACTTGGCCCATGACTCTAGCCTGCAGAGTCATTATGCACAACCTTCAGAACCTTGTGCTGCACACAATCAGATCTTGAGTCCTGTGACAACACCCTGTTTGGCAGGACTGCACAGTGTGATACATTGAGCAGCAGCCAGTCTGTGCAAATGCAGTCAGGCTCTGTGCCCTACTCTAGGTCCCGACAAAGCATCACACACCAGGCACACCTCTGTAGATTCATGTCAAAGCACGGCTTGGTCAAACATGAACTCATGCGCATGGGTATCACACCTGAGCCATTTTGCAGGATGGACAATCAGTTCACAAACCTGCCAAAGTAGTTTGCGTATTCTTCAGGCTTGATTCCTTGATCATGTTCCTCGCCTGACACCAGTAGCAGATCCTTGCGCCCGTCACCCCCCTCCACTAGCCTCACAGAGTGGTGGGGGTTGACTGTGTCAAAATACACTCCCTTGCGTACTGACCCCTTTGGCACGCTCAATGTGATGGCATACCTGGTCAACAGATCAGCAGTGTGCTGAGGCTAAGGAAGATGTAGAAGTGGTGACAGGCAAGCTGTCAGTGATAGATGTTGCTGTGTTGTTCAGCAGAACCATGCTTTGTTGTTGGGCACCATCATAGTCAGTTCATGGAACCAACTGTACATTGACACAACCTGATCACCAGCTGGCATGATGCGACACAAAGCTTTGCAGCCAAGAGTTGACGCTGAGTGATGGCCAGCTTGCATGACTCAACATTGACTCTCAGACACAAACCTTTATATCACATCATGCCAGCTGGTCATCAGGTTGTGGCAAGGTACAGGTGGTTCCATGAGTTGACTATGATGGTGCCCAGTAATGGAGCATGGAGGTGACACACTGTGCAAAGATCACATCAGGGCTCATGGACGCATCTGCAATGACTTGCAATGAGTAAAGAAGTATCGCAGTGCGCTGCATAGCTCATGACTTGTGAAAACCTACAAGAGCAACATTGTGCTGGGTGAAGCAAGGACCATGGTCAAGTTGCAGTGCAGCTTGCATTTAAATGTGGCAGTCTACACATACAGCTGACTATTGTAAGGCAGCGCTGGGACAAATGTCTGCCTCAGGGTGCTGACTGTGATGTGTGTGGGCATGCAGTTGCTCAAGGTCATGGAGGACTGCTGGAACAATGAGCACAGAGAGGCTGACCTGCGCTTTGCAAAGCTCTTGGAGTGTATGGCAGCTGTATGTGCTAGGGAGTCTGCCAGGTCCTTGGTGATGGGCTGTGCTGTTGCCACCAACACTGCCTCCCTTGCTGTCACCTGCGCGACAAGCCACGCTGCCAAAGGTCAACAGCAACTGTGGTCAGCAGTCAACAGCTCAAGTCGTGAACACAGCAGCCATGGCCGCAGAAAGAACCGTGTGGGCACAAGATTGTTGTATTTAGAAAGTGCAGCGGCGTGGGTTGTGTGCACAACCTGCTTGGTGACGTTATCAATGACGTTTTCCAGCTGCCTGCTACTTGCTTCAACCATCAAGATGGCTGTACAGGCTGCTAGTCTTGCGCACACAGCATCAAATTGCATCAAGGCCCTTGATCAGCTCTACTGTCTAGATCTGCTTCATTACTGTACCTGCTTGCACCTCAGATGCATCATTGCTGAGGTGCGTGATTGTAATCATGCATACCCCACAGCCCTGAACGCTGTGACTGCAGCAAGTGATGACTACAGGCTGCTACACAAGAACACATTGGAAGGCTGACCTTGTTGCCGCCTTCGGTCTCCAAGACACTTCTGTCAGGCTTCCTGACACGCGTCTGCTCGTAGATTTTGCCTCCTTTGTCTGTGATGGCTTTGGCCAGGCCGTTCAGGTACGCCACTGGGTTCAGCACAGCAGCGTCTTCAAGCTGCAGGCAGTGCTTAATGCCACCCTCTTCAGATGTTCCTGAGAAGTCACCCTGCACAAAACAAAACACACTTTCTGAGGGCACAGAACAGGAGGTGGGATTCCCTGTCAAAGGGTGGTGCATAACATTCATAGTGGTATGTCGCAGCATTGGGCTGCAAGCCAAAGTGCTGCGATGCCTCTGGTCTTCCTGACTGCAGTAAGTGGTAACACAGACAGCATGCTTGCAGAACAGCAAGCAGACTGCTGAAAGTTTGAGGAGACTCCAGATGCATGTTGATCAGCATAAAGGCACATATTGATAGTCACAGTTTGAATGTGAAGTCAGCTTCATTAGGCCATCATCCTTCTTTTGCATTGTGTACTTGTTACTCACAGTGGCTCACCTCTTTAGTGTCTTGTAGGCCAGCATTTAGCAAGGCCTTGAACTCAGGGCCCACAGAAGGGCTGTCAAAGAACACAAAGGCATCCTGACGGGAGAAGCCACAGTTGATACGCTTCTCCTTCACGACAGTCTCAACAAAATCAAGCGCTGCTTTCTGACTTGCAGCAATCCTCGTGGTTTTCTCTGCACCATACAGACTTTCCAGCCGCTTATAGGTATGATTGTTCCAGGTGCTGATCTCCCCAGTGTCTTTTCCTGATTGACCTCCGCCAATGACTCTAGCTTCTAAAACAGCCACCTTCTTGCCTGAATGCCACCAGTCAAGAAGTGATGCGAGCCGATCGGCCAGTGAAGCTATGCGTGCTATCGTCTTCGTCAATTACGACATCTTGACATGTATAAGAGCGCGAGCACAGCGTGACTACTGCTTGATCAGCAAGGCCCACCTGCTTGCGTCAAGTTATACGCGGTAGTCAAACCGACAATCCCGGCCCCGACAATGACAACGTCTGCCTCCGTGTTTTTGTTCAGTGCGGCATACTTGGGCTTTTGCTTGCTTTGCTCCCAGCAGTTGTCGCTGAGTCCTAGTGTGACCGGTTTGCCAAAGTTAAAGAAAGCTTGAGTGCGCACGCGCTGCCCCAAAACACGCCGAGGACGTTTGCAAGTCCTGACGGGAACAAACGGGGTGATCGAGCTTGGTCGCAATTCCTCAAGTGAGGGACCGAGTAAGTGACGTGATTGAACTGCGGATCGTGGGCCTGTTTGATGTGCGGTAAGCTTAGAGCCCACAGTCAGTTGCAGATGCGTTTGAGACGCTAGCATTGTCCACTTAACAAAGGCTCTTGATATGCTGAATCACCCACTGATCCTCCTGGCAAACGTGCAGTCAACTTGGCACGACCAAGCAAGACAAGGTCCCTAATGACGCGCAGATATTATGCCAGCTCTGAAACCACCATGACCTACACCCCCATGCACAGCTTGATTTTGGGCGTGCTTTGAGATGCCATGCAAGATGCCATGCAAGTGTCTGTATAGCACAATGGCGTTTTTGACTGGAAGAGAGAGAGACAGAGAAAGAGAGGATCTTACATCTTCAGCCGACCAACTAGGTGTGCCCGGGTTGTCAGTAACCTGGTCAAACACATTAGTGCCAAACGTTTATCATGTCCAGTCTGACAAGAATTTGCAAACAACCATGCGGTCCTTCCGGGCAAAGAGGGATCGCATTGAAGAGGTCCGAGAGCTGACAAGGGTGTGACACTTGTCTCTGACAGCTACGTAGCTGGAAAGTTGGATACTCAAAGACAATTGTGGGCAAGCTTGGTGATCACCGTTCTTCATGGCCGAGTCTGCTTAGCTGGTTGTTTATACATTACATGCAGTGATTCAACAAAGTGTTTTTTGAGAATACACCACAACTCAGGCGCATGCTATAGCTACAACAGCTGTTAATCCAAAACCCCTCAGCTGAGCTAGCAGGCAGTAGCAGACCTGTGTGGCAAAGGCTTAGCAGCAGCAGCTGACCTTCGAAGAAAAGGCGTAAAGCTAGACATTTCAAAACCCAGACAAGCAGCAATCAGAAAGCTGGCAGACTGGCTGCAAAGCAAGCAGGCTGCATGCAACAGGACTGTACTGACATACTGGTCTACTTCACACAGCACTGGCTTCCCAGTCATGCACAATGCAAGACAGCAGATGGAGAGCTTGATGCAGCATCAGGCAGCTTGTCAAGCACTGAGTCCCACCTTTCCAGCAAACTTGAACCGCTAGACCGCAGTGGTGATTGGGACTCAGCTAATTAGATTGGCAACCATATATGCTCGGTGCCTCAGTTCACTGTCCTGAAAGGCTATGGCTATCACGCCACTCAACTGGGCTACCAAAAAAAGGAGCAAAATCATTGACAGAGGCTGAGATGCAGCTACCTTTTGTCAAAGCATGCACTTATAACAGCAGTAGCACAGATCTGTCTAGACCAAAACAGTAGATGCTCCTGCAGCAAGATAGCATGCTATTCAGCCTGCTGCAGCAGTCATGCCTCAATGCAGGTGCACTGAGATTGGACAACATTGTGCTACCAAGTGGCAAAAATGCAGTGCCATATCTCAGCCAGAATCAAGCTTGCAGGCTGGGGCAGTGCTGCACTTGCTGCCAAGGACCACCAAGAACAAGAAAGGAGGGCACTGCAAGGTCCTCCTGACTAGCGACCAGAAATGCTTCTCTACTCGGTTTCAGAGGGCTGTCCATCACCATGCAGCTGCGGGCCAGCCCATCCCCAACTACGTCACCAGGCCACTGGGAATGGGGACCAAGCAGTTTGCTGCGAAGCCAATGACCTGCAGCAATGCTTGAGCACGCTTCACCAAATGCTTGAACGCACTGGACATGTACACTGGGCAAAGCAGTCACAGCACCAGGAGAGGCGATACAATTCACAGACAGTAGCATCTGCTGGAGAATCAGAAAGAAATCAGAGAGGCTGCAGTCTGCCATGACAGGAATGCAAAATATCACACTGATGTGCAAAGGGTTATCAGATTCAGAGCACTGCAGGCAGACTACGTGAAAGGTATAAGGTACGCATTCAGCAAATGACCTGGCCTGTCCTTGCATGTACTTTGGTGTCCTGGAGCCAATGGTATGAAGCTAAGAGCAGAAAGGCACTTCAGTCACAGCAACAACAGGCAAGTAGTCTAGCATTGCAGACCAGAAGTGCGTGACTTTAGGCAACAACTCGCTTATGACTGCTTTTATCAATGGAAAAGGGGGATTACCTTTAATTTATCCAGCCCTGCCAGGCCTCCTAGCATCCTTGTGCATAACAACAGCAGCATGCACGTTGTCAGCAATAGCAACATGCAAGGTATCAGGAACAGCAGCGGCAGTAGCAGCATGCAAAGGGCAGCAGCGCCCGCAATGGCAAAGGAAGTAGCAGGCAAATGCAACAGCAGTATTCAAAGGCAGCAGCAGCAGCAGCATGCAAATGTATCAGCATCCCAAGCAACAGTACATGCAGTGCTTACAGCACATCAATTCTTCCAACCTTGTACAGTACCAGACAACAGCATAAATCAACACACAGCGTATAATTTGCAGCAACAGCTGCAGCAGCAGTGTACAATATTGATTAAACTAGCAACCGCAACATACAACACCAGCACACATCATGCAACATACAACAATCATAGCGTACAACAATTACAGCACACAAAACCGCATACAGCACGCAGCACATAACATAAAGCAGACAGCAGCAGCAACACCATACAGCAGGAGCATGATGCGTGCAGCCTCACTAAGGCATACATTGCCAGCAAACAGCAGTATATATCACATACAGCATACCCACAACGTACAGCATCAGCACACCCCGGCACCATCACATACACCAGCACCTTTAGGATTGGCATTCGTCCCAGGTAGGTAGATAGGCCGACAGGTAGGCTGGCAAGCAGCAGGGCTGGCTGGCAAGCTCTTCAATGCCCTCTTGGGGCACAGCTGTTTTTGGGAGGCAGGCAGCCAGGCAGCTGGGCTGGCACTTCTGAGAAGCTGCGCTGCTGGAACTTGGCCTGGTACACCTGGTAAATTGGATGTAGACACACCAGCATTTGGCATTAACAAACCTCATCCCGCCCCAACGCCACTGGAAGCATCCAAGCATATGGCAATTGATAAGCTCTCATGAACAGATTTGGTGTCTCAGTGCTTCTTGACAACTTCAGAACAGTTTGACACATTATAATTATCTAGCCAGACATCATGCTCAGGCCCATAGCCCAAGAAGCGTATCAAGTACTGTAGCTGACTGGTTGTCTTGTGCTTGATGACTGTTTGGTCCAGAATGCGGTCAAACTTCCCACTCTGGCTCATCATCAGTAACGTCAGAAGGTGGCAGTGGTAGGGCACGGTCATCATTGCAGTATGGCGTCAGCAATGAGTCATGGAATACATTGTGAATGTGCATTGTCTCCAGCAGTTGCAACTTGTAAGCAAGGTTGCCAACTCCGCTCAGTGCATTCAAAGGCTCCTGACCACTTAGACAGTAGCTTTTCAGTGCCTATTGTCAGCCCTGTAAGCCAAATACCAACAGTGGACAACATTGGTTGTGCCTCTACTTCATCTGCAGCTTCTGAGCGTTTAAGAATGCTTCTGTCTTTGTTGAGCTGCAAACATGAACTTCTTAGCTCTGGGTGTCAAGTGTTGTTTTGACAGCTAGCTCCCCAGCAGCAGGAATTTTTACCTCCATGCTGCAAGCCCACGGTAAGCAGTGTCCTTAGGCACCGGTGTCTACCAAAGATCAGAAGACAGTGTAGCTCTGACACCATCTCTTGCCAAGCGTAGTTGATGGCAACCTGCACCAACCTCAAATTTCACCCCCGTCATTTATAGTTGGTGACACAAAGTGTCAGCAATTATCTTAAATATTTATCCTGCAGTTAGCTCTTTCAGTCTGCCCTTCTGTTTTAGGCCGGTGCACAGGAAAGCCCAAGCGTTACCAAACCCTTGGGCCAGTGACTGATTGTCCTCTGTCAGGAATATTTTTTCCTGACAGGCCTTGGTGGGCAATGGTCAGCACATTACAGTACTGCAGTAGCTGCTGCGTTCCTTTAAGCTAGATAGCTGTTCTGTTCTGTTCTGTTGCAAAACAATGTAGCTGCATCAACTGGAGCAGAAAAGTCAGGTCACATTGTTGCAACGACTTGCACCATTTTGTTCTGTGCAACCTGGCTGAGAATGAGCACTCATAGCTTTGCCACCTTACTCAGCTCCTATGTGAATTCTCTCATAGCGTTGCTAAACAAGAAACATATACAGCTCAGACTGCTGTGCTAATTTCAGCTTGTGCGAACGTTTCCAACGGCAGAAAGTGAGGAGTCTTGTTCAAATAAAGGAGGTGTCAATAGGACACCGTGATGGTGAGGATATTTAAGCTCATAGTTGCAGATTGGGCGCTTAGCGCCATGGGTAGAATCTCGGCGTTGAGCACCATATGCGAGCAGGTTGATTGTGGCGATGAAGGCCGGAATGCAAACCCACAAGCTGTTTTCTATGGCTAAGCATCGGCCAGCAACGAGTCCCAGTCAGTGCACAAGTACTCCAGCTCGCTTTACGCGGGGGTCAAGGCGACCGAAAGGGAGCATCACAAATGCCGCAAGACAGCACGGAGTCTTTCACGCCTGCCCCAAGAGCAGTTCCGCCTTACGCGGTGGTCAAGGGGCGCGACGGAACACTATAGCATCACCTCGCTGGGTCTAATCTAAATTAAATGGTCGTATATGAAATAGTTTGAAATAAGATGAGACGAAATTGATGAAACTGAAAAATAAAATGGACTGCATTATGGGAAATCTGACTGACTGATGTTACACCGTCAGATCTTGTACCCCGAGGCACTTCAGTTGCAGCGTCCAGGTATGGGACAGGGTATGGGAGGGAGTGGCCGATCACCCCAGCGGATCCCGCGACTCTGCAAACGCTAAGTGGTTTGCCTTCACCTGTGCGTGGCATTTTGCCGTGTGTAGAGGGCGTCCGACGCTGCCGTGCATGCAGTGTTGTTTTGTGCAAGTTGCGCATACCCATGACGTCCACGAAAGCAGCAAGTTGAAGTCCTAGTGACTTCCTCCTGCTGTATCAAGGTGTAGGGCGATATGCTATACTGTCCAGCAGTCTTGAGACGTCAAGTCCAGGCCATGCCCATGCCTGCCTAGGGCAGACTTTGACACCATGCAGCTGCTGCATGGTAAGTGCTGCACACCTTGACAACAAAGTTTGGAGTTGAGCACTTGCTTGACAAGTGTCGTCACTGCTAGCAGCATTTCAATTCTGCTTTCCAGATCTGATTACAACTGCTTCACCTGATAGGCACAGATACTTCATCAGCCAGTAGTCTAAAGAACAATAGTGTTTTCGTAGTAAAGCCGTGGGGCCTGTAGGCATTTCCTATCTGTACAACACACTAGGGATCAGCTGCCAGAGCTACTTGATATTTGGGTAAGCAAGCCTCGGGCTGGTAGTCGCACAGCGAAATAAAATGACAAGCCGTTGAATGTCTCACTTTCTAAGCTTGTGGGCACCTTTTCGGTTTAATCCCCCGCACTCTGCTCTCACACACTGGCAATACACAATTTTGATGATTGCTTTGTCTTTTCTATATACACATGCACGCATGGCCCCTGTCGCTCAAACAGAAAGCTCAAGCACCTGACAATGTCATATTAGCTGCATGGCATACTCAAGGCCTCCGGGTCTAATGACATTATCAGATGTCTGCAAGACTTGTCCGCTAGATGCAGTCAAGCTTAACATATGCAAAAAACTATACAAGATATACAGGTTGCAACCAATTGGTGCTGTCTTCAATGATCCACCAAAACAGGGAGCAAGCAGGTCTGGGTCTGACTTCAATAGATGTGCTGTGCTGCTCTGTTCCTTTGAAAGGAATTCTGAAGTCCAGTTCTTCCAGTTAGTCAATGTGCAGTTGCCAACACATCAATGTATGTAGCGCTGTTGATGAACAGCAGCGCCGCAGGCAGAAGATGTTACAGTACAGTACATGTGAAAGAAAGTGCAAAGTGTTTATCAAGCATCGTTGGAACCAACTTGGCAAGCGCGGAACCAACTTGGCAATGTCCCAACACGACACAGCAAGAATTTTTTTTCTGCATGCATGCACACATATGTGCCCAAATTTGTAGGGGATCGATGAGCCCTAGATTCAGCCATCAACATGCATGGGTCACTTGCTGCAGAAGCTATGAATGTAACAAATGCAAGAGTTTTCACGCTTTTGGGTGGCGCGAAAAACACGCCTTATTGAGGTAGAAAGATCTTATCAGTCAATACAAGTGAAGAAGTGGTTGCAATGAGATTTTCCGGTATGAATATCAAATGACCAGCGTAACGCCCACTACGTTACAGTCTTCCCCCTCATGAGAGGATCAAGTCACAGTACGCTTGATTTCAGCGTTATCTTCTCAGTCGACAGTATTTATTTAGCTGCCACAGTGGTGTCACACCAACCCCGATGAAGAGCGCTTATCAATAACAGTGTGCTTGCAACCAATTGGATGCTTCCAGGCATTTCAGGATAATGTACCATGCTGTCTGTGCTTGCACTACAAGATTGTGCAAATGAACTACATATAAAACTCCCTTGCCATATTAGAGACGGTCTCAATACTTCTTGACAGTGTTGGGACAGTTTGACACATCATCTTGCCAAACATCATGCTCAGGCCCATTGCCCAAGATGCGTATCAAGTACTCCACCTTACTGGTTTTCTTGTGCTTGATGACTCTATGGTCCAGGATGCGGTCGACTTCCCACTCTGGCTCATCATCAATAACCTCAGGAGGTGTCGGTGGTAGTGCACGGCCATCATTGTAGTATGGCTTTAGCAGTGAGACATGGAACACATTGTGAATGCGCATTGTGTCTGGCATTCCAGCTTACAAGCAAGGTTCCCAATGCGCTCAGTGCATTCAAAGGGTCCTAGCCTTTTAGGCTGTAGCTTTTCAGTGCCTACTGTTAGCACTTTAAGCCTGATACCAATAGTGGACAACAGCTATTGTGCACCTACTTCAAATGCAGCTTCAAAGCGTCTGGTGTCATGGTAATGCTTCTGTCTTTGCTGCGCCGCAAACATGAACTTCTTAGCTCGAGCAGTCGATTGTTGCATTTTGATAGCTAGCTCACCGGCATCAGGATTCTTCACCTCCAACTTACGAGCAGAAGGCAAGCCCACAGTAAGCGGTGTTCTGGGGTGTCTACCAAAGTTCAGGAAATGGGGCGTCTCCTGCACTGTCTCTTACCAAGGATGATTGATGGCAAACTGCACCAAAATCAAATGTTCATCCCAGTCAGTCATAGTTGGTGACACAAAGTGTCGAAAAATATCTTCAATAAGGCGATTTGTTCTTTCAGTCTGGCCATCTGTTTCAGGCCGGCGAGCAGTAGATAGAGCCCAAGTGTAACCAAACCTTTGAGCCAGTGACTGATTGAACACACTTCTGCATTGAGGTCCTCTGTCATAATTCAGTTTCTCTGACAGGCCATGGTGGACATACACGTGGTCAAGGTACATGTTGACCCAGTCAACTGCAGAGCTCTCCTTACTGCAAGCTACTAGGTATCCATGTTTAGTCAAGCTGTCCACAAAGACAACAATAGCAGTGTTGCCTCTGGCAGTCTTGGGTAAACCTGTCACATAGTCAGTATTGAAGGGTACGGTGGAACTTCAACAGGTTGCAGCAGTCCAGTAGGTCTATTGCTAGCAGACTTCGCCACTTGGCAGCTAGGACAGTGCTTGACATGAGCAGTACCTCAGCATACAGGTTGCGCCAGGTGAAGTACTTCTGAATATTGCTCCTGCTCTTAGTAACACACATATGACCAGCATAGGGTGAGTCATGAAACTCCATCAGAATAAGCTGCTTGATTTCAGCACTGTCAGGAAAAAGTTGACGTCGCCCTGCCACCATATGCCATCCAGTAGGTTCAATGACGTGGCGTTTGTCTCATCAGCAAAGTAGGAGTCACTAGCATAGGCATGCATGGTCTTGCTAACCAGATCGGTCAAACCAAGTCCGGTTAAGTTCGCTCCAGTCGCAGGCATGGTGATGCGGCGCCGGTTAGTGGGTTTTTCAGTGTTGCTCGCCTCTGCAGTGTTGTCAGAGAATACAGCAGGCTTGTCCCTACTGCGAGTAACAACTGCAAGCACTGCATTGAGCTTAAAGCTAGGATTACGACTCAAAGGGTCAGCGACGTTCTGCTTGCCAGGCCTATGAACCTAAGTGAAGTTGTGTCGCTGCAAGTGATCACTCCAGCGAGCTTGTCGGATGGACAAAGTGGGCTGTGTATCTAGGTAAGTGTTAGGTATGTTGTCAGTGAACAGAGTAAGGTGGTCACCCAGCAAGTAGCATCTGAAGACTTTCAGAGATGCTATGACTGCCAACAGCTCCTGCTCATGGTTGACATAGATCATTTCAGCTTTGGTCATCTTTCTGGCTACAGGCCTACCCTCCTGCATTAGCACAGCACCTATTCCAAAGCCGCAAGAGTCGGTAATCAGCTCAGAGGGCAGCTTGGGGTCAGGCAGCACTAAGACAGGAGCAGTAGTCAATGCTTGCTTCAGCCCAGCAAAGGCTGCAGCACAGCGTTCCTCCCGTATGACAAGTACATTCTTACGGATGAGGTCAGTTCAAGGAGCAGTTAGCTGTGAGTAGCCCTGCACATGACGCTTGAAGAAGTTTGTCAAGCCCAGGAACTGCTGCACTTCCCTAACAGTGGTGAGACGCGGCCAATCAACTACTGCTTAGATTTAGGCTTGATGCCATCCTGCCCCACAATGTGGCCAAGGTAAGGCAGCTCAGTCTGTCCCCATACACATTTAGATGGTTTAATGAGTATCTTATGTTCCTGAGAAGCTGCAGTACATACAACACTACAATGTTAATGTGCTTCTTATGCTCCCCAGAGGTTTTGTTAATGATCAGTATGTCGTCGATGAACACTAGCACAAATTCTGATAGGATGCGCATAGGGTTTTCAATGCCATCAGCATTGTACTTGTTTTGGCTGAATAATTTGTTCATGACAACCTGAAAAGTGGCTGGTGCATTTGTAAGCCCAAAAGGCAGCACCGTGAATTGATAGTGTCCAAAAGGTGTTCTGAATGCAGTTTTTTGTCAATCTTCTTCTTTCAGCTGAATTTGGTGAAAGCCAGAAGCAGCATCCAGGCTGGAGAAGTACTTAGCACCATGCAGGTTGTCAAACAGAGCATCAATTCTAGGCAGAGAGTAGCAATTCTTAACTGTCAGCTTGTGCAGAGCTCTGTGGGACACCACCATCCGAAGGCTTTCGTCCTTCTTCACAAACAGGATTGGGCTGCCCCCAGGGTGATGTGGAAGGCTCAATCAGCTGCCCATCAGCACCAATCCCATGCATTTATTTGGCTTGATTTGTATGCATGACTGAATCAGGCTAGCCTTTTGTGCTTGCAGAAGTAGCTTGGTCCTGTAGACATCCTGTACAAGCCACTGTCCTACAGTCTGATGATGTTGGTAGCATCAAGCATGACTTGGCCGAGTGCAGGGCACCCTATGGTCGATGGTTGAGCATGGGGGTGGAGGCTGCACGCTTCCTGTGGCCCAGGTGCCACAAACAGGTCCCCAGGCTATGTGGCGACAACAGAGATGTTGCTGCCATCAACTGCCTTTGGTTCATCCTCTTTGGCAGAGAGGACATCAGCATACCCAAAATCAGGCAAGGACCTTCACGCTGAAAACATGCTTTGCTTGCATTTTCAGCCATCACTTTCCAGCTCTCATCAGTCCTCGTCATGTTCCACTTTTGTCACCAGACTCTGCTCCTGAGATGCAATGAGGCTGTAGTCTACAGAGACTGCATCTCCCAACACTCACATCAACTCCAGCCTATCACAAGGCAAATCATGGAAGCTGCATACTGTGCCAAGCAGTGACCTGGCCCTTGCTCTCTGTCAATCAGAAGGGATTGTTCAGTCAACTGGGGCAGCTTCTGTAAACTCAATGTCTTGTCGCACGGCTTGTTGAACCATAGACTTGTCGCTGTCTCACTTTTGCACCTAGCTTTGTGATGCAAAGACAAAGCGATAGGCAGCTGCCTGGTAGCTATACCTTGCTGTGGTGCCGGGTTTTCTTGGCTTGTCATGCTCAAGCTTGTCACTGGGCTTGCAGGATGCTGGGCCGTAATGTGCCGGACAGAGACCTGGCAGACTTGCTAGAAGACTGGTCGGTAGCGCATGCAGTTATGAGTGAAAAATTCTGGCTGAAGCACACGCCGCGCTCGACCTGACCAGTGCCCCAACCACTGGTTTGGCTAGCTTGAGACAATGTGATAGCTCAGCTTAGTCTGCGAGGAATATAATGTTGTCACACGTGTTTTTGTTTGCTTCACGTCCAGAACACAGCAGAAGGCAGACAGACATTGACCTTATGGATGCTGTTACAAGCTTGACGTTGGAAACAGGAGCTTTTGTACAAGTATACGTACCGGCTGCGCTGCAAACCCAGCAGACAGCATCTGAATTGTGATCAGTGTAGTAAGCATAAGCATTGCCAGGCTTGCAAGGCCATGCTGCCCTGTTCCTTTCTGACCAGTGTGTCAATGTGCAATTGCCAATGCATGCATCTTGCGCAAGATGATGCAAAGGTATGTTGCAGTGGACTCAAGTGTGGAAACAAGGCAATTCCCTCACACAATGCAGCAAGAGTTGTTACTGTATGCGTTCAAAGTGTCTGGGGATCCACGAGCCTATATGGCATGCATGATTCAGCCAACCATATGCACAGGTCACTTGCTGCAATAGTCGAGAGTTCCTTTAGATGCATATGGTTTGCTTGTTGGTGAAATCAAGTGAAAATTTGCAAACACACACGCAGTCACTGGAGCGAAACGAGCCAGCAACTATCGCACTTATGCATACAAAGAAAAGCACTGGCAACTACCCAAAAGTTGCAATATGCTTCAGTGAAATACAACACACCAGCGTCATCCCAAGTTGCCTATAAACTCAAAGTCTGAGCGAGTGCAGCAAAGCTGAGGAGTACTCATATTGAAATGCATTTTCAAACACATCCTGTACAGTTGTATAAAAAAAAGTGATCCTGCTTGACTCTACGCCATCCTGATGAACAGTTGACATTGCTGTCAGCCTCTGCAATTCTGAAGCATACTGCACTAGCCCTGTGGCGGATGGCACTTGTGCACAATCTGAAATTCAGACTGGTGTTCAAAATTAACAAGCTGCAGCTTGACATGCGGGCAGCAAAAAGTGACGGCCAAGAGCTTGGGAAAAAGAGCTTTGCTGATCCACCAGCAGTCCAGATGAAGACGCCTAACATCACTATCAAAGCAGCAAAGTCGCAGGTGCTCTAGGTTGGGAAACACTTGCAGCAGTGATGGCAAGTCTTGCGTGGTCTTGATAAGAATTGTGCCAGAGTACGCATCTACAAAGTGATACTCATCTTGATTATAGGCTTTGAAAGCCATTTCAAGGGTGTGAAGCTGAGGAAAGGACAAACTTGACAGTACCCCCATAACACGCGCTGTAAGAAAGTCTGCAATGCATAGTACCTTCAGACAAGATAGCTTGGCTAGACCTATGTGTAAGGCAATGATGTCAGGTACACTACCTACCAGTGTCTGCGATAACTTCAAGGTATGCAATTTGCCAGGTAAAACCTGCAGTGCTGTGGGGGCGAAGGAGTGCAACTCAATGCAAAGAGGATTGTGTAAAGACTGCAGCCCTGTGAACATTGCATCATAGCCCTGGTAATCAAGCTGCAGATCTTCCACAACCAAATTGCATAGTCTTTGAGGAGGCACATCGAAGCTGACATTGACACCAAGCTCTAGGGAGGTGATGTGCTGGAGGTGAACTGAGGGCAGGCAGATTGGATGTCTTGCAGTGGCAACCCTGAGATTGCTGACTTTGGGGAGATCAGGGAGGACCTCCAGAAAGCTCACAAGTCGCTCTGCTGTGACCTGGGTGTGTGCATATGCTTGTATGCACTCCAAGTTTGGTGCACATCGAACTGCATTTTGGAGGTTCTTCTGGCTCCTGGTGCGCGGCAGGCTGAAGGCAAATGTTCTCAGGCTGGGCATGGGGAACATCAGGTTGGCTGTCATGACTGGCGACTCCTGTTCCCGTATCTGTGTGATGGCAGGCTGAAGCTGTTTCATCATGTCAGATAGTGGCGACCGGGCCATGTGACTTGAACGTACACGCAGGTTCAACTCCAGGCGCCCTTGGTGGCCAAGCTGGGTCTGCAAGTCCAGAAAAGTGCAAAGCAAGTCTTCAGCTTCCTTCTGCGCCCTCAGATATTTGTCATGGACATGTGTTCCAGTATGTAGGGCCCAGCGGGACATGATTGTGAAGCTCTGTGGGTAGCAGCTGATGATCTCACAATGCGGACATTGCAGCAATGCTGTCAACCCCGTAAGGCTTTCGACCTGCACAACTATGGTGATCTGAGGGCAGAGGCGTCTGAGATCCGCTGAAAGATCTTGCCAGCCATCTTTTGAAGTGAAGTTGACACGGTGCGTGAAGTTGGATGCTGGATGCAGGTCACGCCATTGAGTGCAGACAAGGCGAAAGCTGGCTTGGTCTAGCAAAGGCAGCTCGCCAATGATCTTGGCAATAATCTCCTTGGGAAGCTGCAGCGAAAGCAAAACGCTGTTGCCATGAACTTTGGCGGGACACTCCTCAGACTACAGGTAAGCAAACAGGTCAGAAGCAGCCTGCAGGTGCTTACTGTGTCCAGCAGGGAGCCTGGTCGCATTCTGGCTGTGATCAAGGTAGTCAGCACCGTCTGATCAATAGCAGGTGTGTATGTGCAAATGCGCACGCAATGGTTTCCTGGCAAGCCGGATGTACTGCTTCTATCACACAGTTGTGATCAAGCTGAATAGCGATTGTTAAGCAACAAACCTTGGTAGGACGGCTAAGTACAGGAACAGGGCTGAGATACAGCACACTCCACGCGGTTTCAAGTTACAGAAGCAAGGGGTCCAAAAGCGCGGGGTTGAATGCACGCTCCTTAGTCACAGAAGGCACGAGCATTACCTGTCGACAGCAATGTGTCTTGTAACTGCCTGCTCTCTCTATGTCTACACATGTTGTGACACAAGGTCAGTGAGCCTCTGCCTACTAAGGTGATGGCTTCTGGTTTGTGTGCTGCTGTGATACGCAGCCAGGCAAGCAAACCAGCTGTCAGCAGTGCACCTGAACCTGAATCTGAATTGCCAGCATCTAAATCTGAATCAGCTGCACAGGAATCCGCACCTGTGACTGATGTACCTAAATCCTAGTTGCAGGATTGGCACTCTATTACACAGTCTGCACCTGTTAAGCACTTCTAGCAAGCAAGGCAGTAATTCCTTATGCTCAACACTTGACTGTTGATCATGTTGCAAGAGTCAAATAAACCCCAGGTCCAAGTCAGGCCTTCTCAGCAGTGTACAGATTGCACTGGTCCAGCAGGAATGATCATGTGGTCTCCAAAGAATGTTTGGATGCTGCCAAACTATGTCTGGTTTCCTAAGTGTTTGTTTGCACTGCGGCACACAGCACTGCACAGGCTGAATGTTTTAGGTTGACGCAAAAATAGTCTTCACCAGGCATTGTTGCTAGTGTTGCCACAATAATGAGCATCTGTCAGTCTCCATATAGGCTCGTTGATCCCCAGACACTTTGAACGCATACAGTAACAACTCTTGCTGCATTGTGTGAGGGAATTGCCTTGTTTCCACACTTGAGTCCACTGCAACATACCTTTGCATCATCTTGCGCAAGATGCATGCATTGGCAATTGCACATTGACACACTGGTCAAAAAGGAACAGGGCAGCATGGCCTTGCAAGGCTGGCAATGCTTACTACACTGATCACAATTCAGATGCTGTCTGCTGGGTTTGCAGCGCAGCCGGTACGTATACTTGTACAAAAGCTCCTGTTTTCAAGGTCAAGCTTGTAACAGCATCCATAAGGTCAATGTCTGTCTGCCTTCTGCTGTGTTCTGGACGTGAAGCAAACAAAAACACGTGTGACAATATTCCTCACAGACTAAGCTGAGCTATCACATTGTCTCAAGCTAGCCAAACCAGTGGTTGGGGCACTGGTCAGGTCGAGTGCGGCGTGTGCTTCAGCCAGAATTTTTCACTCATAACTGCATGCGCTACCGACCAGTCTTCTAGCAAGTCTGCCAGGTCTCTGTCCGGCAGATTACGGCCTAGCATCCTGCAAGCCCAGTGACAAGCTTGAGCATGACAAGCCAAGAAAACCCGGCACCACAGCAAGGTATAGCTACCAAGCAGCTGCCTATTACTTTGTGTTTGCATCACATAGCTAGGTGCAATAGTGAGGCAGCGACAGGTCTATGGTTCAACAAGGCATGCGACGAGACATTGAGTTCACAGAAGCTGCCCCAATTGACTGAACAAGCCCTTCTGATTGACAGAGAGCAAGGGCCAGGTCACTGCTTGGCACAGTATGCAGCTTCCATGATTTGCCTTGTGATAGGCTGGAGTTGACGTGAGTGTTGGGAGAGAAAGTCTCTGTAAATACAGCGTCATTGCACCTCAGGAGCAGAGTCCAGTGACAGAAGCAAAACATGCCGTGGACTGATGAGAGCTGGAAACTGATGGCTGAAAATGCAAGCACGGCATGTTTCAGCGTGAAAGTCCTTGCCTGATTTTGGGTATGCTGATGTCCTCTCTGCCAAAGAGGATGAACCAAAGGCAGTTGATGGCAGCAACATCTCTGTTGTCGCCACATAGCCTGGGGACCTGTTTGTGGCACCTGGGCCACAGGAAGCGTGCAGCCTCCACCCCCATGCTCAACCATCGACCATAGGGTGCCCTGCACTCGGCCAAGTCATGCTTGATGCTACCAACATCATCAGACTGTAGGACAGTGACTTGTACAGGATTTCTACAGGACCAAGCTACTTCTCAAGGCTAGCCTGATTCAGTCATGCATACAAACCAGTCCAGATCAAAGCATGAGATTGGTGCTGATGGGCATGACTGCACTGACTTTGACAGCACACCAACACTGCGCGCTTGATGCAGATGGTCTGAGCTGCTGCAGCTGGGATCACCCGGGGTTGAAGGGTTGGTGGACGTGCATGGGAGCCAGCCAAGCACAGCTGACTGTATGTGCACAGCCAGTTGTCTTGGGCATCTCAACAGGCTCGGTGTTGAAAGGAAGGTGCATATACATGCATGTAGAATGCATGCACCAGATGGCTCACCACTTGGCAGGGCTGTCGTCAAAATCGTCATTGCTGTCAGCAGGCCTGGCCCTGTAGAAGAGGTTGGGGTCCGTGGGCAGCTGGCGGGGCCCTGCATCAGGACAACTCCAGTGCATTCTCTGAGAAGGACATCATTTACTGTTTTACTTTGCAAGATACTGGTATGAGCTCGGAACTGTAACCAGCTCAGGATGTGTGCCCTTGCGCTATGCATCAGGTTGAACATGAGCATGCAGTTGCTCCAGATCACAGAAATGGGAAATGAATTTTCTGACTGTTGCAGGTTTGCCACACGATCGTCGACCAACATGTGCCTGCTCAAAAGACCAGGGTTCAATCCATACCTGACAAGCTAGGTTTGATAGCAGGGACTGCAGATTCAGGGTGGGTGGCAAGACCCAGCTTGGCCCAAGAAGATTTGTTAGATGGGATATCTGCTGGGAATGTAGCCAAGGCCACAACGTCAAGCCAATCCCTGCAGCCTGCTTGCTCACTCCCCCTCTCCTCATCAGGACCCCTCTCCTCATCAGACCCCCACTCCTCAATCGCAGGCCTCAGCTCATCATCCCAGTCGCTGCTATCAGCGCTAAAGTCGCTGTCGTCATCACCTGAAATTAGATTCTTCGCATTGACAGGCCAGCAAAATACACAAGTCAACAAAGAACTTCCCATTCCAGGCAATCAAGCCTGTCAGTGGTATGATTGACAAATTGACAGTGGCACTTGCCATCTGCTGTCATCAGCGCACAGGTGTTGCTGTCAGGGCAGTCAATGTTCATGCACAGCATTTGTGTCAGATATGTGAGCACTGCATCCTAGCTGATGTTGACACACTGCATGATGCATGCATCAGAAGCATAGCAAGTGTTGCCTCACACCTGAAGAGATGATCTGGCTAAACAAGGTATGCAGCATTGAGCATGCCAGCAAGGATGTCTTAGGAGGCACAAGAGCATGAGTAAATCAAGCCAGGATTGCATGATTGCACAGACATAACAGTGAACATACAAATGCTTTTGATAACTGCGTGTGTATCAGCATTGTTGGGTCAATAAATCCAGCAGAATCAACTGATTAGAACCACACAAGTATTGGGAGGAGTTTGGTGTCAATGAATGAATGAATGAATGAATGAATGAATGAATGAATGAATGAATGAATGAATAAATGAATAAATGAATGAATGAATGAATGAATGAATGAGTGAGTGAGTGATGATCTGTCAATTCAGAGTGTGCCAGCAGGAGTGGTCATGCCCAAGACGACTTTGCAAGAGGCTGTTGGCTGAGGGCAGTTGAGCAACAGTCCCTCAAGGCTGGTTGCGAGTGAGTTGCGGCCTCAAGCCTACCTGATGAAACCTGCACTGCCTGTTGCAGAGGTTCTGGCGCTTCCCATGGTAGGTTGTCAGCCAGGTAGGGGAATGCGTGGAATGCCTCGCTGCTGCCACCATGCTCTAGGCCCACACCAGCCTGCTTCTCAGGCACCTGTGAAGCATTTGAGCAATGAGCAGAGCATCATACCATGAGTGTGTGACAAGAGCCACCCTCTCAGACACATTGCAGTCCCTCGAGTTGCATGCGACAAACAACAAGAGCTGCTTGCAAGATGGCCATGTGGGAGGCTGGGCAGCCATGTGACCAGACTACGTGGCCCTGCAATCCATTCACAAACTGCATGCACAAGCAGGGGATTGCAGAGTCAAAGACAGCACCTGGCTTGGAGGGAATGCACCAACCTCAGCAAAAGCCATGGTTCTTCCTGCCTTGTTGGGACTGCCTGCGCAGCAGCATACATTGTTAGATACGGCCCCTGGTCAGTAGCCGTGTCAAACTTCATGCCCTTCACTTGCTGCCAATCATCAGCATGGGCAAAACTAGCAGACACTCAGGTTACACCCCAACAGTCTTCCAACACAGTCACACAGCTCTCAACAAACTGCCATGAGTCAACAATCACAAGCAAGGACAGAGCTGCCTTCACCGCAAAGAAGAGCTCAATATCTCCCATGTGTATATTTAGGTGTGCTATGACTGTGCATGGCTGTGAGCATCGTCATGACTCCAAGATAGGTGTTGTGCACCACAAGCAGCAATTTTGAGATGACTGGAGGTGAACTTGAACGAACAGCACCAGATGCAGGTATGCATGTCTGTGGTCATCTTGTACTGACCTGCATGTGTTTCAGCAGCAGCATGACCAGTCGTCAATGACTGGCTTGCAAACCTCACAGGTGCAAAAGCACCAGGCGCTGGCATGAGGGTGTAGCTCTCCTCAAAGGCTACTTCATTGCAATCTTGTTCAGCCTCCACATACTCAGGCACGTATTGCAGAAAATTAAGGTCATCAGGCACAGGCCATGCATTGCCCTCATCACAACCTACAATAAGGCATTTCAGTCACTTAGAGGGCCATCTTGCCTCAACATGGCTGTGTTGTGCCATCAGATGTCTCAGCAATGAAGCGTCTGACATGCGTAAATGCACTTCCACTTCTTCTCAAGCTGATCAGAACCCAATGGCGTACCACCAAGCAGAGTGAGCAACAAGCCCAACTCCCAAGCAAATATAAGCGAGATGACAAACAGCAGCAACCGGAAGGTTCTGAGACAGGCTTCACTGGGCAACGCACTGCAGAACACACTAGATCTCTGAGGGAGATTGCACCTGCATCCAGAGCTCCTGCTACCTCCTCGTGCATGCTGCTGTGTCCTGAATCCAGCCCAGTGGCGTGACACAGGCCCACCCCTGCACAATTGAAAACGTACCTCAGCAGGCATGAGTGAAAAAGCTGAGCATGTGACGTCATGAGCATGAGTGAGAAAGTCAACAAAGAACCACCCACTCCAGGCAATCAAACCTGTCAGTGGTGTGATTGACAAATTGACAGTGGCACTTGCCATTGGCTGTCATCAGCGCACATGTCTTGCTGTCTGGGCAGTCATTATTCACGCACAGCATTTGTGTCAGATGTGTGCGCACTGAACTTTAGCTGATGCTGACACACTGCACGATGCATGCATCAGGAGCATAGCCTGTTAAGCTTCTGTCGGCCAGAGGATCAACAGAACAACAATCTTGATGTGGCAAGACAACCAATGAATGAGTGCATACAAAACTGCAGGCATAACTCTACATGCATGAATGAATACATGGATGGACAAATGAAGTGAGTGAGTGAGTGAGTGAGTGAGTGAGTGAGTGAGTGAGTGAGTGAGTGAGTGTGAGTGAGTGAGTGAGTGTGTGAGTGAGTGAGTGAGTGAGTGAGTTGCATCACCTGTCATGCCTTGCCTACTTGTTGCTTCCTTACTACCTGAGGATCGACACACCAGTGTCAGTAAAATTATGTGGGGTGACACAAGAGCCAGATAGGTCAGGCACGGTCATCAAGAAGCCTTGACCTACCTAGCATCTTGCGCAGCTTTGCTGCACTTTCAAGAGGTTCAGTTTCCATGGTGGTTGTCCGGCTGGGGTTCTGCACACACAGCACCATGAATAAATGCAGAGGCAGCACCGTAGACCTTGTGACAGACAGTGCTGCCAAAATGATGAGGCCTGCTGGTATGTGCTATTGACTCAGGAAGGGATAAAGTAAATGATGATGCGGTGACAAAACACGACACACAACCGCGTGCTTTGCTCAGGCAGCAGGTAATCAACTGCCATCACCGTACCTGGGCATGCCTGTTCTGAATCGTCCCTGGTTTGTCAACATGTGCCCTGCACAACAGCAGCGGCTGAGCACAGGTGCAACAAGGATACACTGCACAGTCATTTACCGTCAATGAACAGTTAGAGGTAATATCTCTTGATACCAGTGAGCTGGAGAGGCGCTGAATAGACCTCATCAAGCTTCCTAGCCAGAAAAATGACACCAGGCTGCGTCTCCCAGTCAGGCAGCAAGTACTGTCGCAAAACCGAGAGCAGTGAAGTCTTGCGCACAACATCTCTGGGGATTTTGGCGGTAGACAGAAGGTCCAGAATGTGGTAGGTCATACGGCAATACTGTAGGGAAGTTGGACTGCGGTGGCTTAAGTATCCACAGAGAATGTTCAGTCCTTTTGGCTCATGGTGCAAAAGACCTTCATGATCTGTAGGTGCTTGCCGAAGCAGGCGTACTACTTGGTGTTGGTCCTTGAGGGCCCTAAGCTTGGCCGCTGTTGGCCAGAACAGCCTGTCATGGCCATCCTTTGGCAACAACTTGCCATGGTATTGCACAACGAGAGCCTTCAACTGCTGAGTCTCCGCAGACCAGCCACAGTCTACATCAGCACGCTCGGCCTCCGCCGATGCCATCTGGCCCGCTCGTCAGCGGGTCAGGAACAGGGTTCAATGACACCGCTAGTGAGGGGCTCAAGCTTGCAATTTGTAAGCCGTAAAATTATAAGCCCGGTTTTTTAAAAATGTAATGACAGCTGCACGCATAGGGTCGTGCTTCTGCGAGCGGCAATACTCTTGCACGCATGTGCACGACATACGCAGGTCCAGCGGAGCCTGGAAGGACATAAGAAGGCAGAGAATGATGCACATCGTCAGTCAACCAGTTGTTGCAACAGCCACGTGGACTGCAAGCATAATATGTGCATTGCAAGCATAACATGCATGTCATGCATCACCTGTGAAACATGCACTGTATTCCTGTGTTGTATTCCATAAATTCTCCCACGAATTACAATGCATCTTAGGGTGCAGTTGGCTTGACGCAATCACCTCGTTGACTTGGCAAGCACATGGCATCAATCTGAAATCTAGACTCATATCATGGCGACTGTGAAGGGTGTGACGTTTATCATGTACTTGAGTGAACCAAGAATGACACAAAATCCCCAAAGACCACTGCAGACATGTCCAGGACATGTAAGCTTGTTTTCTGCAGGCAACTCATGGCTGAGCACCAGCAGCGATTGGCTGCAAGGTGTTTGAGCCATACAGACCTCAGCTGCTAGCCAATCAGGTGCGGGTCTTGGACCTCAAGGTCACCGCATTTGAGGCAACCCTGCAGCGGCAGCCTGGTAAAGTGCCAGCTTGTCTAGAGCACAGAAGTTCCAGCATGCTGCCAACATGGACCTGCAAGAGGAGAAACAGGCTTGCCACAGAGCATGAGAGCACATTATGAAGTCAGTTGATACAGGCAAGCATCATGCCATTGCAGTATGACATACCACCGCTTGTTGTTCATGCTGTCCAACATGCACAGTACAAATTACCTTTGCTGCTTGCGAACTTGTCACTGGAAGCATGTCATCTGGCTTTCTACAAATTGATGTCCGTCTGACCATGCTGTTGTCAGGAATGTCAGCATCAGAGGTGGCGGCAACGGCTGTTGTGCCCAGTGCTTCACTGCCACTCCTATGTTGCCAGCTGCTCTGCCCAGACGTTGCACCAGCTGCCAGCCAACTTGCAGCACATGCTTTGTGCAGCCCAGCTGCATGCGTTGTGCAACTCAGGGGTGCAGACATGTCTGCACAGCCCTCTGTCAGCATGCTTGTGGCGCATGTGGTATATCCAGCCATTGTGCCTTTTGCTGCACTGCTCACCTCCCCAGCTGCAGCAGCACCACCATCAGCTGTGCCTGGCATGATGGGTGGTCATGGGATGATATGCATTCCAGGATATGGTATGCTGCCTGGTGTATATGGACTTGTGTGTTGAAACCCTCCTGTTAAAACCCTGTGGCGGTCGTAACTGTGGTGTGACTCTGTGCCTCACTGCGCTCCAAGCATGGTCCTGCGGCACCTGAACCCCAGGTAGACTTCACTGTTGACAGCAATGACAGTGAGCACACTCCAAAGGGGCACAGGGATTTACATGAGTCATTAGGCTGAGGCAGATGCAATGTAAAAATCAATGATGATGGCTTGCACAGATGGACTAGTGCAGCCACAGTCAGTGGACAATTCAATCATTGTCAACACAGCTGACTCTGCGGAGTTGTGTTAACTGCAAAACTGATAGAGCTGTTTGAAGGGTAAGCTGCGCGGCTAATGTCAAGCAGAAGGAGGATGACTACTTTGTGAGTGCGAGTGAGTCAAGTTGCCTTGTTAATGTGGAACTCACAGCCCACAGTCCACAGCCACACAGCCCTTGAAAAGTCTCAGTCATTGATAGCATAATGCACTCTGTGGGACTGAGTCTCAGCAGCAACAACAGCTGCAATGATCATGACGAGTCTGACCTGAGCCCGCCGGTTTTCACAGGTTGGACATGTACCCATCCCTAGACATTGTCAAAAACAATCATGCTTGTTACATTCAAAGTTTGGTGCTGAGTAGTTTGATGATGTCTGCCTTGCACTACTCGGGCAATGGCGGCATTTGCTTGCAATTACCACCACTCCCAATGAAGGTCTGACCATGTCGTCAAGCGCCTGGCGCTGCTACCATTTCTGCTCCGCTAAACCCCCTCGAGCAGCTTGATTTTGGGCCTGCCTTGAGATGCCATGCAAGTGTCTGTATGGCACAATGACATTATTGACTGGCTGTCAAAGTCTCTCTGTAGTACGCAGTAACTTGCCGAGCGGCAACGTGGAAGTCTTGAAGTGCCAAAACCCCCCTATGTGAGATGATGGCGTGCTGGTTGTGAACATGAGTCTGCGCTGCCTCAACAGCAGTGATGTCAAAGTGCCATACATCACCTGCAAAGTCAAATCTGAAGTTCTTGAGTGACTTAACACGGTCGCAGTGCATCTTGTGTGCAAAGCCAGAAAGCCATGAGTTAGTACATTTAGCGCATGAGAGCTCAGCACCTCGAGGTGCAGCCTCTGCTGTCAAACTCTGTTGCTACATCTTGGTGACCTACGTCCCACGATTTACTTGGGAGGAGGTCCTGCACAACGTGCCACCGTCCACGACCGTCTTAACGCACACTCAGGTCTGCAAGCAGGACAGTCAGGCCAGATTGGCAAGCTGAGGACGCAACAATGATCTAGTCTCTGCAACTAATCCGACACACGGCGCCAGACTATCTTAGTGTCGAATGCAATGGCGAGTAACTGTCGCGTCAGCGGCTCGCCGTCCTTTCTGGACGTCTGCCAAACGTGACAGTCAGACGAATCCTGATCTGCAGTTTCAGTCAAGAAAGCAAGCTGAGCACGCTGCAGACATCACGCGCAGTAGATTGTTTCGGATGAGATGTGAGATCATACGAAGAGGCAATGTCTGGACCATGGCAATATTAGTCATTGTTCATCTTACAATATCCAAAAGCTTGTGTCCACCGGAAGGTCAGCTACTGCCTGGACCCGTGACAATGCGGACAACACATGCACAAAATTTCAGAACCAGCAACAGGCAGCATAGCAGCAAAAGCATCAGGGCTCCTGCACAGAGGATCAACAATATTGCTTTTGCTCGACCTGTACAACCACTTGTAAGTGAGCATTTGCAGGTACTCAGACCACCTTGTTTGCCGCCTAGGCAACACTGTCTGGGTCGGCAAATAGATGAGAGGGTTGTCAGCGCTCAACCCCTCCAAATAGCAGCGCCATGTCCTTATGGCATGGACCACAGCCAAAAGTGTTCACCTGCAGGGCTGAACAACAGCTGTTCACCTACACCATAGTTACGCTCAGAAGCATTGAACTGTCGACACAGGAAGGCAATTGGCTTCCTTCTAGCAGCAAGGCAGCAAGGCAGCACTAATTCCGAAACCACATTTACATGCATCCACGATCAGCTCAAAGGCTTATCATATTCCAGCATTACTAGCACAGGGGCAGTGGTAAGAGCCAGCTTCACACCATCAAAGGCAGCTTGACAAGCTGCAGCCCACACAAAGGGTGCATCCTTTTGCAGTATATCAAAGACCCTACCAAACTAACATAGCCCTGCACAAACCAAAGGAAGTAGTTAGTCAGCCCTAGAAAAGTGCACAGTGCAGACATGTGTTGGGGCACAGCCCAGTCCCCAACCACAGCAGTCTTTTTAAGGTCAAGCTTGATTCCTTCAGAGCCATCAATATGCCCCAGGAACACAAGCTCAGGCTGATTGTCAACGAACGTGCACTTGGCCTTTAAGGCTTGCTGATGTTCATGCAAGCGCTGCAGCACAAGCCGCAAATGCTCAGCACGCTTGTCAAAGGACTTGCTGAACACCAAAATGTCATCCAAGTACACTCAGTCACAGGTAAGGCATACATAGCAATATGCGTGATCAGCAGCCGTCCCTTCAAGGTGTATGGTGCCATGCAATACCCAATCATATGATGCATCATCCCTGATCTCCCTATGCTGCTCATTTCAAAGAAAAGAGACAACTCATTGCAAAGCCTGCGCACAGCCCCAGCCTGATCCTGATCATCCTCTCCAGTGAAAGGTTTAAGACGGCGTTGGTCAGCAGATTTATTAGCCAAAGGTGCAGAGGACAGCAATCCCGGAAGGGATTGGGTTCACACACTGGTCTGCTGGCATAAACGTCAGACAGACATTAGTGATTGCGTGCCAGCAGTGCTAATGTCTGTTGTGTTATGATGCAAGACGTACAGTGACTATGTCAGAGTGTTGCACATGCTTTTGCTGCACAGCAATGCCTGCAGCACGCCTATAAATGAAATGCAGCAATATCTACAGCAGTGTTTGACAAGAGCAGCAACCACAGTTGGCCTTTGAGGCTGCGTCACGCATGGTGCACAAGGCAAGGCGGCAGCACCTTTTCAACCAGCCTAGAAAGTTCCACTGGCTCTCTAAGGCGTGCTTCTGACACCAACTTGTGCCTCCAAGCACGGCCTTAGCTGTTCTGTTGTACATACTGGTTTGTTGCAAAGCAAACACCGGTGTGAACCGGGACACATGAGTTATGCAAAGAGCCCAGAATATCTTGGCACCATCATGTCACATTGTTGCAACGACTTGTAGCCTGATGCCCGGAGCAACCTGGCTGAGAATGAGTGCTTGTAGCTCAGCATCGCTGAACAAGATAACTAGGAGGAGCATTGTCCTTGTAAAGGAGGTGTCAACAGGACACCGTGGTGTTGAGGAACATTATAAGTGAGCTCATAGCTGCAGATTGGGCGCTTAGCGCCATACGTGAAGATCGTGGCGCTGAGCACCATATGCGAGCAGGTTGATGTTGGCGACGAAAGCCGAGATGCAAAACCACAAGCTGTTTGCTAAAGCTAAGCATCGGCCAGCAACGAGTCCCAGTCAGTGCACGAATACGCCAGCACCCGCGCGCGGGTGTCAAGGCAGTCTGATAGGGGCATCACACATGCCGCAAACCAGCACGGAGTCCTCCATGCCTGCCCCCAACTCATTCCGCTGTGCGCGGCGGTCAAAGGGGCGCGAGATGGATGACTATCGACTTACTGATGTCACACCGTCAGACCTTAACGCCCCCAGGCACTTCAGTGGGAGTATGGGAGGTACTAAGATACTGATCACTCTAACAATACACGCACGCGCGACTCTGCAAACGCGAGGTGTGGCTTGCAGCTTGAAGCCTGCGAGTGTATGCTCTCAAGGCGGCTGGGATTTGGCGTCTGCCGGTGCGTTAGGCTTCGTCACATGTGCAATAAGAGCTGTACAATCAGAGCTGTGCTGGTCGTGGGGCAACACTATTGTTCGGCTCCACCTGTACATGCCGTCTTGCCGCGAAGAAAGGGCATCTTATATTCGCTGCCGGGCATGCAATGCTATGTCGTGCACGGTGCTCATGTCTGTGACGGTCACAACATCTGCAAGGTGCTCATGTCTGTGACGGTCACAATGGCAAGGTGATATCCTGGTGACCTCATGACTCTCATGCTATATTGAGGTGTAGGGCGATATGCTGCACTAGCCAGCAGTTTTGCAACATCGAGTTCAGGCCATGCACATACCTGCGGAAAACTTTGACACCACGGCTGCTGCATAGCATGTGCTGTTCACTTTGACAACAAGTTTAGAGCTGAGAATTTGCTTGTCATGTGTATGCCTACTGTTGTCACCGCTAGCAGCATCCTCAAATCTGCCTTCCAAGTTCAAGTACAACCAGTTCAGCTGCTAAGCACAAACACTTCATCAGCCAGAGGTCCAAAACACACTAGAGTGTTTTTGCAGTGAAGCCGTGGGGCTGATCACTTGTGGGCATATTGTCTGTACAATACATTAGGTATTAGCTGCCAGAGCTACTTAATATTTCAAGTAGGCAAGCGTTGGGCTGGTAGTCGCAGAAAGGATCCAATGACAACCTGTTGAATAACTTGGAACATCTGCAAACTGTCAAGTGTCAGGCGCCTGATGACCATTTCTGCAGAGTTCAAACAGCAGATTTATTTTTGCAAGCATTATTGAGTGCTTCGAGGTGGGTTCCCTTATCTTTGATGTACCTGCAGTCTATTGTCACATACTGTGTGAATCTTCAAGGTGCCACCACCAATTTGAGCATAGCCCTCTGAATTCAGGTGTTTGAGCGGCGCTCAGGTAGGCATGTTGAATAATGCAGTGGCACTGAGACTTTTGGTCAAGCCTTTCATGAACATGCTTGATGCTAGTCAGCTTCTGTGTTAGCTGCATTTACTAACATGCTTCCTGCATACTAGCAGCCTGTTGAGTAATATACATATATGTAAGCTTCAGATTTTGGTTTACCAAATTTGTGTTTCAGCACACAGTTAGCCATCAAGCCCTCGTATAAATGTTGTGCCAAGTCAAGCTTGCAAGTCTGAACAGCTTATTTATACAAAGCATCATGGTTGAGTGTCCCGCACAGATCAACAGAGAACTTGAGATCTCTAGAGTGGCGCATATTAAACAGTGAAATAAGTATGTTGACCAAGCCAAGAAGGTCTCGTGCACCTGCCTGCTGAATCATCAGTGAGTTTCAAGGCCCTACTGCCTCACTTTAAAGAAATTTCTGAACTTGTGAGAACCTTTCAGATTAATACTTCCGCACTCTGCTGTCAAACGCTGGCAATACACGATTGTGATGATTGCTTTGCCTTTTCATGTGCATATGTGGTGGCCCTTGGATTATATGCATTGCACTTGCTACAGCCATTACGTAGACTTGTGGCGCCAGCGGATCATGTTTGTTTGCATAACACACGCCTGAAACAATTCTGCCTATTAGCAGCAAGGAAACGACAAGACAGGCGCATGCAGAAAGAGGAGTGGGGTGGAACATTCTACATCTGAAGGTGTAATGCTGTTGGGAATACTTCCTTGAGCTTGCTTGGGCAAGAGCATATGAGATAGAACTAGAACTAGCACAAGGTGGTCACACACCCATTCAGCATCGCTTGTGCAGTACCAAATGACATCAGAGTGTGCCACTTTCGCAACATGACGGCAACAATACCACTGCCAGTGTGCAAAGGCAAAATCACTCAAGGAAACAAAAGCACAACAGCAAAGAGCAAAACAACCAGCAGCATGCTGGTCAGCTGTGACCGCATGGCACCACTGGTAGTATTGGACATGGAGGGGTACACAGGGGGGAAGCCATTGTCGAGCCCCAGGAGACCACATGCACCCCCTGTGG
>JAABUK010001896.1_pt1 | contig 38756 bp, 38 predicted proteins | sample 5559141 | NCBI WGS metagenome assembly JAABUK01 (sample SAMN10711869, study PRJNA513367) | rock metagenome | isolation source: Antarctica rocks | place: Antarctica: Victoria Land, Pudding Butte nord | collected 2016-01-03 | reverse complement strand
CTATATATTACCTGTTCTTATATCCTTACTCTATTATAAAAGATTATTAATAGGAGTATATCCTATACCTTATTAACTAATTTATTCCTTTAATATTAATTTATTTAAAAAGTATAATTACTCTATCCTTATATTAAGTATAAAAGCTTATTATTTTATATATAATTACTTACTTTAAGGCCTAATTAATTAAGTTATATAATAATTAAGTTATTCTTCCTTTAATAGGCGGGATATTATAGGTTAAAAGATAATAAGATCCTACTCTTCTTTTAAATATATTATTAATTTATCTTAATATACTTATAAATATTATTTATAATACTTTATAAGAGCCTTCTTTATTATAATATAAACTTAGTAGTAAGGCCCTAAGTATTATCTTATAAAATAGATAAAGTAGTATTATTATAATTATTATTCCTAGTAGTAGATTATACTTCTATTATAATATATTTTATTAGTAATAATAGGAGGTCTTTAATAGAATAAGAGGAGCTCTTTAATTAAAGATTAATTATAAGTAGAAATTAGATAATTAAGTATAATATAAGAGGGAGTATTTAATAATAAAAGTCTATATAACTTTAATTATAATAAATTAGGACGTTATAAACTAATATAATTATAATAGTTAAGTATTATATAGGTTTATATATAAATTTAGGGGGGGGATTTTTCGATGTTCCGTGCCAAGGAATCTCAATAGTCCTGAATACGCTAAATAGATTACAGGAATAAGATAGCAACATATGATGCACGCTACAGTGATTCACTATCAACGTCGGTCGCAAAGATAACAGATGAGCTGTCCTAGAGTAGGAGAATAGTCATCTGCACTGATTCGAAGTTATGACTTGAGACCAAAATCTCTTCAAATCCAACCAAGCAAACCACCTCAGATATCCTCAACCTGTCAAAGTATTAAGCTATATCCCAAGCTCCCCCTGACCAAACCCGCCTACCACCGCGTCCACCACAAAACCCCACCATGTAAGGTAACCCACATAGTCCAAAGCAAATCTCACTTCCCCAAACAACCACCCTCAACAGCCTAATATACCAGCAGAAAAGCCCAACAACCAAACAACCACAACGTTCAACCATCGGAATCCGAAAACCGTATAAGAATCATCTCGACCAAACACAACGCCCAACACCAAGTCATCCATCCGCAAACACGTGAGGCCCTATCACAGGACTAGTGCCTCAACGAGCAGGATACCACACACGACGATGATTGACTTGTAGAAAGCTGGGAATAATCCATCTCTGCAGACTGGCGAACGTTGAACTAGTCAGAGAGATAACATTTGTTTAGAAAATGCGTCTAACAAGACAAGTGCGAACTCGACGGTCCAATTCTCGAAAGCAGAGGAGGATTGGGATGAGGATGGAATGGATCTTCGGTGTCAGTCACAGTCGGTAAAAGCTTAGATACTTTAGGAGAATGTATTCTGAGTCTCAAACAGGAATCTTCTGACATCGTATCATAACTATCTCGTCATCAATGGGAATAGACACAAAACTTTGCAACAAACGGCCTTGGTGACCAGCACCATTACCGGCCTTAAACATCATCATTCAAACTCATTTTCCTCGTAAGATCGTAAAGATTCATCAATTGACAATGGATGTCCGCCGAGCTAGCCCCATATGTTCGCAGTAACAGCCTTGGTGGCCAACACCTCCACTCGCCTAGCGTATATCTTCATCATGTGCATCACAGGATCGCCAAACACAACGCTTCTCAATTGCTCATCGCTCGTGATTTCTGCTTTGACGTCATCCTCGAGGCCGGCAATGCCAGTTTGGCTCTTCCTCAACACAACCAAACGTCCAGCGTTTGACAGTGTGCCTGGGGGGATGTTCCAATTATAGACTGGCGTAGAAATGGGCGCTACAGGTGCGCTATTCGCCGTTCTGGGCTTCGGCCCTTTGTTCTTGCATAATTTCAGTGCTGGTAGTGTTGCGATGCAGCTTGTGCCTGGAGCAGGAGACGCGTAGAGCCTGAGCAGCGAGCGAACATACGCTTTGTCTGCCCGCGGGACAGGGTCACCCTCGTTGATGAAAGACATGAAAAGGGACTTCTTGTGACGAAGTGTGGGAGGCTTTTTGAGGGGAAGCAGTGAGATTGGAGGTGTTCCAAATGTCAGGCAGTGAATACGTTTGAAGCCTGAATACGTTAGCACTGTCGTCTCTGGTCTTGGAATCTGCATGGTACGTACAACCAGTCAATACGTTAAGCTCTGACCTTGCTACCTCAGCGAGCATATGGGCATACAAGAGACTTGCGACTGCCCCGCCTGCGGAGTGCCCGGTCATGATAAGAGAGAAAGAGCTCCGAGAAGGATTCTCTTCTAGCAGAGATCGAAGGCGAGCAGCCACAGGCTTGACCATCTTTCGTGCGACTGATAGGAAGCCTGAGTGACAGAGGTTACCCGGATCGTCCTTGACGTTATCAGCTTGGTTTCTCGTTGTTTAAACACTAGGAACATACCAGAAAGTCTGTGGGGGCAAGGGGTGCTGATTTGAGATTCACCGCCCAATCCGTGAACGTCTGACTCCCTCGAATTGCAAATACCACACAGTTCATGTTGTCTATCGGTAAAGATTTAATCACCATGGCCTTTGTTCCCATCCGCCAGTCCCCATTGACGAAAGCTTCTCTTTCGTTGCCAGTAGGCTTGGTGTAAGTTCGCAGCGAGTATTGCGCAGCGAGACAAAGCAGTGGGTAAGAGGGGATATAGCTGCAGCGAAGCTTGATGAGCTACTGTCTGAAGCATGTCCACTGGGTGGAGGATAACTTACAGCTTCAACGTTGGAAGTTTAGGTGGTAACCTGGAGTTTGCGTACAGATTGACCTTGTCAAAGTAGTTGGTGCTGACCACGGCCGAAGAGATGGCTTTATTGGCACCCCTAGACACCTCTCTGCTTGTGACTCCCCACCCACCACGGATACCAGAGGGTGTGTCCTCGCTTATCTCCAGCTCTTTCTCTTCCCCGGCGAATGCTTCTCCATCTATTGAGGTAATCACCGCATCAAGCTTGGAAGAGATCAGGTTGCAGAGGGCTTCGTCGGCCACAGGCTCCGAAGACAGCCGGCGTACTCGGCCATGGCCATTGCTGCTAGACAGGTGGATCTCACGAGTGGAGCTTGACACAGCCACCCTTGACGAGACCTTCCGAGTCTTTACGTTGTGCGTTGTCTTCGGTGATACAACCCTTGGCTCAGGAAGTGAGGTTGGTATGAGCACTTTTGGAGGCCGAGGGGGCGGCTGTGGTGGAATTTCATGTCCGGGAGGACACGAAAGTGCATATGGGGGAGGAGGATTCAAGCTGAGGGTTGGAAACGCATCCAATGGCGAGACTGGTAAATTTGCGGGGGTAGGAGAAGGAGTCGTCCGCGGTTGGGTGGAAGTCTTGGCAGATTTCTTGGCAGCTTTCTTGGCGTTGGGCTTGCGCGAAGGCTTCGCATAAAACATTGTGAAACTTAAAGGACTTTTCTTGACTTCTTTCGTGCTGAATGTGTAAGAAATTAGGAAAAGGGGCTGGCGATGAGGATAGCACTGTGATGTCTACAAGCTATGAGAGCCATTCAAGCTATGCAATGCGGTGCACATGCAAGGCAACGCTGGCCTGGACATAGCCCCCCTCGAAGCGCCCGGTCTCGTTCATCATTCGCCACTTCGATAATGGCATCTTCCCTGTTATCCAGGACTACACAGTCTTAGACGAATCTATCTCCAAGTTATCGTGCTGTCCTTCTTGGGTTCCCAAAAATGGGATAAAGCCTGCTGGCGCTTCTGTCTACCATGCTTCAATCTTTGCGTACCAGTCGCAATGGTACAGGCTATATCTTTCGCTTGACTTTCCATCCCCACTACTGAGTATATCTTCAGCGCTGTGGCATTCCCCTGCTTCATATCCACTGCAGATCTCGGACCTTGGGGCTCACGTTGCAGGCGAGTCCTCCCCCAAAGCACCGGTAAATGGCGGATCTTGTCAAGCAGAAGCAACTTAGCGTAGAAAATTTTCCCCAGGGTTCCCAAAATGGCTGGAATGGACCCAACGCTCACGGCGGTGATGTAAGGGTAAGTACCACGGTCAGTGGCTGTCTCTTACGGTCATTATTGAAGTTACAGCAATGCATCTATTGACACAAAAACCGCGGCAACATTGACAGCTGCATACTCGGCTGTACATGTTAGCAGAGCGTTCCCAGGAAAAGCTACTGAAGTGAACGACATGTAGCGAAAAAGGAGCAAAGGGTTTTTGCCCAGTTGTGCCTAACTGCCCGATTCGGCCTCCGGGCTTAAGGTTGTATATGATGCTGATCTCCCCGTTGATTTAGCCCCTTCTCCCTCCAGCAATTGCTCAAATTCACATACTTCTGCTATAGAATGAGTCTCATGTGCTGGGAATCTGGACAAACATCAACGTGGACAAAGACCGCTTTTCTCCCACGAGCCGCACTATAGCCCCTCTGAGACTAATCAGAACGGACATTGACGAACCTAGTACTACAGTATTCGCAAGCTATACTCAAGAAGCGATAGAGCTGAACGTGGCATATGCACAAGTCTGCACTAACTCAAAAGGTCATGCTTCTAGCTTCAATGTGAATTTCATTCGGCTCATAGCGGCTCGTTCTAAGGTAACTTCTCAGAGGTTGCCAACGCCTATACATCTTTGCCAGGACATACCTAGGTCACTCACAGGCTGCACCGACAGAGCCGCTCCGCGGAGCGATATCATTGGGATGATGTGTGCTGCGGACATGTCGCTCAGCCACTTAGTTCTTCTCTCGACATCTAGTGCAAAACCAAGAAATGATCTAGTGTACAAGAAGCCGAGACCACGGCGACCATTCTCACTTCATTCGATATCTCGCAGTTCAATGCATTTTGAATTTGGGAAAACAATCCATGAAGCGGAGCTGCAATGGACCCACGGGCAACAGGAGTCGCAGTGAGCGAATGATATCAATCCAGGCACGCATCGGGCTCCACAGTATTCCCGGGAAGCCCGACACTGTCGTGGTTCAAGAGAACAGCCGCCAACACAATCCCGCTCCTGTGATGAAAGACCAAGCCTCCATTCCCAGAGAATCCTCTGCGCACCCAATTCAACATATACTGAGTAAAAGCATATACCATGCCCCATTCTACCGTCCCTACGGTCGACCTGGGATGCATTTGCAACGCCAAGACAAGGTCGCCTTCAGCAAATCTAGCACGACAGGGGTTTGAGAAGCCCTGCAGCATTCGCGCCAGGACGTAGGCCTGGATCCCGGTGAAGAAGACTTCAAGTGCCTGTGTACTTGATGAAACCGGGTAGACGTAGCTGAAGACATTGACTGCTACTGACCATCCTCCGTCCAAGGCATATTGAAGCGGATAATGATTCGGAGAGGGCAGTGTTGTTGATGCTGGTGGTGGATCACGAGGGATCAGAGCGAGGGATCCCACTGTGGCGATGTTTGAGCTCGGCTCGACATGCTCTGCGATGGACTGATGAGGTGGCCTCGCGATTGTAGTGCTGACAAACAGAAGAAGGATGATAGATGAGGTCGCTGGCTGCAACGCTCTGAGAGGACGCATTGACAGCTTCGACGTCGGAAGAGAAGGCCACCATTATGGGTCGAGCCTTTATGACATTGCGTCGGGATTTGAATTGCGATGGGTCGCCTATTGAGATACCTTACCGGATCAGCAATTTACTTATGTCGCTATACGCGAAGCCTATAATATATCTGCACTATAGGTATCAGCCGTTCTCGCAATTTAGCCTTCCAAAGGTATCTCAGAATTGTAGCGGCGTCCACCAAGCTAAGCCGTTTCAGGAAAAATGCCGCTATTATGAAGCACGCCAAGCCTTTCGTTCCACCCCAGATAATTAGAAGCTTTCAGCTGTACCACCAACACGGCACTCAGGCGCCGCTGACGCTGTACAGACCTGTCCATCCGGCCATCAGTGCCGCCACCATGCGTTTCACATCTACCTGCAGTCGGTCCCGCCTACTACACCAAATGCGTAGACTGGCGCACCTGACCCATCCTCCGTGATGCCCTTCGCAATCTCTCCCGTCCTACCCTGCGACATACCTTACCTATCTTCCATCCAATGGGCAGCCTTGCTCACCAACCCTCTAGTACAGACACTGTACCCCCGGGGACCTACACCTGCACTGGCGGCGTTCACGAGAGATAGTTATCAGAGAGCGCTAGGCTTTCCAAGCGTGAGATTGATCAAAGCGGTTAACGTGGAAAGTGGGGAAATCGTGGGGTTTGCAAAATGGATCGTCTATCCAGAAGAGGATCACTTATTAGCCGAGGGAGGATGGGAAGAGAAGGAGAAGGAGGAGGGTGGAGGGTGGAGACATGGAAAACAGAAGGATGAGGGCACGCCAAGACCAGACGGTGTGGACGAGAGGGCGCTGTGTGCTTGGAACGATGTCATCACACGCACGAGGAGAAAAGTTATGGTAAGTATGGGACACAAGTGCAAATTGAAAGGGGGATGCTCGCTGGAGTGCTACTTCGGCTCCATCGCACCTGCCTTGTGGGTGCTCGACATAATTCACACCCACCCTTCGCATCAATCCTGCGGCGTCGGCATGCTCCTCCTTCAGTGGGGCACTGATCGCGCCGACAGATTGCGCATGCAATGCTACGTGGAGTCCTCCCTGGCCGGCCGCGCTTTGTTCCGCAAACATGAATTCGAATACATCACAGAGATGGAGATCGACCTCAACAAATACAAAACGCACCAATACTACTACGATCAGAACTACAAGCATACAGTCATGATAAGGCCGCCAGAAACGCCGCCGAGAGTGCCACCGAAAGATCTCAATGGGATCGAACAGAGCAAGCGAGGGGAATGGGATTTTGGTTTTCTGAATTCACATTCATCCATAGGGAGTGGATATGGGGTAAGAAGGAAGGCGAGTTTGATTGAGATCAAACGAAGCCCAAGACTTGGTCGCAGCCTGAAGCCAGATCAGAGTGATTCTTCCGGACCCTCGGGCAGTGTGCCGTCATCAGCAGGGCGAGAAACGGGTACTCCATCGCCAGGGCCTGTGGAGCAGATAATTGAGAGCTATGCAAGTAGGAATGATTGATCATCGCTGTTCTGTCTCGATCTTCCTACAGGGCCCACTATCGACACCAAGGTAATGAACGAAGCATGCAAACGACCATTATCGAAGTATGAGAACTACGAGGAAGCGAAGTAGCTTCTGATGGATCGAAATCTACGTCCCGATTACTCTGCCAAAAGATCCACTCGGGCCACGAGTGAGCAGGTGCTTAATCCTTCTTTAGGGAAATAAAGCACAGCCTGTCAGAGGGCAACAAAGTATGGGCCGACTGAGAGTGAAGATCGTCTTGGCATGGGCTGTCTCCCAATAACGCTCAGGAATCTCGAAACCTCTTCTCGACTAAGGTAGCGATGCGGCACATGGCCAAGTTGTAAGCGTAGACGGACTGAAATTTCGGGAAAACGAGGCATTGTGAGTCAAGTGTATTGCAGACTCAGAATCTGCCCAGACTACATTTCTCGAACTTAGCAATCACATAACACAACACATAAAACACCACCAACTCCATATACCCAACCACTTACATAAAGAATGGACATAACCTATAATCCTCCATCTACAAAAGTAACCTTAGAAACTCAACCTCTCCAATCGCACCCAGACCACAACCCTAAACCATTAAAAACCACCATCCCACCCAGAAACTAACGAAATCAATCCCCAATACCGTACTATCCCACAACCGCACAACCCTCTCCACTCTCCTCACATACCCCACCAATCCCTTGACCAACTCACAATCCATAATCCTCCCATCTCAACCCACACAGCCCTCCACTCTCCCCACACCCCATCACCACCTTTACCAAAACCCAACACATAATCCTCCAATCTCAAACACCATCTACACCACCAACTCAACCTCAACCTCAATTCCAAATTTACACTCAAACCATAGCCAAGACCATCCACACCGATTAAATCAAAATAGCCGTACCAGAAAATTCCATACCTCATTATCAGACCACCGCTTTTCCACCTCCCACATCCTCCCACATGGTCATTCCCAGCCATAAGAAAAGGCATAAAACCATATCGGAAACGAGTAACGGATACCATTGCGCACAAAAACGCCCCTAAGACACATCTTCCTTTGTTCCTACCCTCCCTTCGATCGATCGATCCATCCATCCAGTTTCCTTTCCCTACCCCTTCCAATCTAACCAATCGCCCTTTCCATCCATCCATCCAGACCCATCCACTCTTCCTCCAACCTTCCCCAACCCCCACTTCCTTTGATCCGCAACACGCACCCTTATCCATCCCACTGATGCAACGAGCCTTGTACAAGCCAAAAGTCTATACATATCGCCATCCACATCCCCATCCCCATCGCATTCACCACCGCACTACATAGTACCTATAGCCTAGTGAACCTAGTGCTTTAGAGGATAGAACATGCTTCAGGAACAGGCTTGGTTAGTATCTCAATATGATCCGGCTAGCAAGCTTTAAGTTAAGCTCATGGATTATTGGTTTGGTGTGTTTTATATAATCATCAGCCGCATGCGACTTCATTAAGGATAGTTTAAACTTAGATTTAGAAGATGTTTTGCGCTTTTCGTTTAGGGTTTGTTTGTGTACGGGGCGTAGTATATCGATCATGGAAATGGCTCGCTTGTCTGCTTTAGCGATCTTCTTTGTTGGTTGCGTTGAAGACTACTTGTCTCGAGTTCCTACTTCGTACTTTCGTTGTACGCGCCAATTTTCTCCTAATATCCGACCGATCAATAAGAGGCAGGCGGTCACTTGGGCAGCAGTGGATGTGGCAGAACAGCCGCCAATGCGTCGATGGTCAGCAGTGAATGGAGATAACACTACGGAGGCTTACACCAATAGTCTTGATTTGGCGCTAACGGGAAGGGCTCCGATCTCTTGGAGAGCGGGCATTGGGGTCACCCCGGAAACTGCACCCAGCTGTACCAAGACCCCCAGGAACTAGCCCAAAAGTCATGGGCGCTCTGGTCCCGGTCGATTTAGCGCTATATCAAGACTTTTGGTGACAGCCTCCGTAGTGGCTAACGTATTGATTGGCCAGGAAGGGCGACTTTTCGGCAGCCTGATGAAGTTTGAAATTTGATAAGTAGTGTATGTTGTCCGTCTTGATCTAGATGATATATAAAAGTAATCGCTCTGCTGGTACGACCTTTTCCAGATCTGACATTTCTGATTTCTAAGATTAATACCCTTGCAAGGTTACACTGTCGGATGGTCTAGATATACTATGTATATCGTAGAGAATATCTCGTCTATCGAGACCTTCCCAAGAGTAAGTTGGCAATTTTGAATGAAACCGTTAAACCGTTTCCGAAACCTACCGGCATGCCGGATTGGCTGTGACACCCGACTTCATATCGATGATGCTCGGGCTGGGAACAGAGTTGGCTTAGGCGAACGACTAGGCGAGCGCAAAAGTGAGTAGCTTCTGTCTTCCTTCTTTGTAATGCCTGAGAGTGTCGTTCCATATCAGACTATCAATTACAGCACCGCCCAGCGTCGCTGGACCCACAAGACATACTCTTCCCTCCTCCCCGCGGCAAAGAAATGGGACTTTGGCTCCCAGAAAAATACAAACGTAGTCTCCGTATCGTGCTTGGGCGTATGTATTGCACGTCTTCGCGTTCCACCAAAGTTCAGGCACGGCCTCGAAAGTGAAATGTGTCAGAATTGGGGTTTCCCGATCGGTAACATTCATATGCGTAGCATACGCATCCATTGTTCGAGGGAAGACCCAGCCACGGACTTCTCCCATCCATGATATGTTCTCGAAGATAAAGCCCAGGCCTGCGGGGTCACAACGGGCCAAGAAGCGCAATAGGTAGTACACTCCCCAAGACCGGAGGATGATCAAGAGAAGCGGGACGATGATGTAGCTTGCGAATGCTGGCAAGAGTTGAATGTTGGGCTTTTGAGGGCCGTCATCGCTAGCCGTTGATGTAGAGGGTAATGGAAACACTTGGCCGTCATTAGAGAGACGTCCGATGACGAAACCTTGTGTATACATGACACTCAGGTCTTCTGAGAAGAGTGCCACAGGTTCTTTGGGCTTGTTGTCGTTCGTTACACGGAATGGCTTCCTCCAGTATACAACTCCGGATACAGACCTTGTTTGACTCACTGTCCAATCAGGTACCCAGCTAGGAAGACCTGCAACCTTTCCAACACCCAGGCAAGCACGTAAGACATCTAAGCACCCTGTGCTTTCCACCATATATCGGACCACTTCAGCATACACGCTTGCCGTTGACTTGGCGTAGTCGATCTCTAGATGGTGCTGGGATGATATCTGGCGTCGAGCGTCATTTGACAGTCCGAAAAGGCCGTAGACCTTGTCGCGAGGATTGGTAGCTTCGAAATAAGAAAATGCCGTCATCAAGTACAGCAGAGACCTTTTCATCTCAGCCCCACGGACATGATCAATCTTGACGTCGAGAACACTGCTCATGAAGGCAAGGGCCTGGAATCCACTGTCGAGATAGGGGCTTCGACGTGGATGGAGGTTGATCAGATGCTCTATCTGAGAGGATGCTGTTCGTAACGAAGCCCACGGTATTTCTCGCGCTCCACACATGAAGGTAGCGTCCTGCGAAGCCCCTATCTCTTGGATGATCCAGGTTCGGCGAAACCAGGCCCGATTGAAGAAGTTCTTGAGCGCTTGAATCGTTTCAGTGCTGCAAGGAGGGCCAGGAATCTCTGCGTCCGATATTTTCTGCCAGATTCTGAACATGGCGAAGATTAACCATGCTGGATAAAGGAACAAAGTTTTTATACCAGGGAAATTGCCGACGAGGATGTAAAATACCACTCCTAAGGCGGCTGCAAAGGCATGTGGAGCATTCATTCGAGCCGCTTGCCACAGCAACGTGATGAAGAGCGCCATCGTTCTCGCAATAGACAACATATATTGGGTGCAAATCGCAAAATACCCCTTAGGATGAGCTATATGCCACTGCTGGCTCAGGTCACTCAGATGCTCGAGCGCCAGACCGGTGTCATTGCTAGCTTCTCCTAACCATACAACTACACGCTGAGCATGCTTGTATATGGACATCATACACGTGACCTGTTGATTTCGCTCAGGTATGTCGTCCTGGTTTATACAGATAGCGTCAACCCATAAGTCGCGATGGGCGCCTGGTAGTCGCAGTACGCGAAGAGCATCGTGTAAGTTCTTTGTGATTTGGAAGCCCGTTCCATTCAGAAGTATCGAGTTTGTCCTCTCCGCGTTGCCCCATACATATGACAATGCTTCGTACGCTGGATCATCCCCGAGTGCGACATGTATCAGCTTGCAGCTTATGGTTTGAGAGCGGTCAGTAGCTCCCGTGAGGCGGAGTAGGCGTATCTCTGACCGATTGTGGTCAAGTGGAATGTATTGGAACGGGCAGTTGATGAATTCTTGCGTGACCGAGCTCTTCAGTGCCGCGGATATGCTTTGACCGTCATTAGTCTTGGTGGTACGGTGCTCCGGTACCTCCATAGGGAACGCTCTATTCTACCTCTCTGAGCCGGTGAACACAATGAACAGAATGCTGGTGAGCTTCGGGAAGGACTATGTTATTCGAGACCTTATATGAGTAGATGCAACCGAAGCTTCCATCATGCTCTTTGTGGCGGTCGAGCACGAGTGACAGATTGGAATGAGTGAACAACGACAGAGTGATATCCAAAAAGTCTGAAGCTGTTTTATAGTACTATTCTCTTTGCCTCGAACCCTCAAATATGTTTGCAGCTGCTATCGCATTAGCGCCCACTAGCTATTCTACATGGAGAGTAGTCAGCATTAATAACCTGAAGACTACTAGCGTGAAATAGTCACTCTGCCACAGCCCTTTAGCGTAGCAAACGTCAAACCTAGTTCAAACAGACCATGCCACCCGATAGACTTAGGACAAGCGATGTCATGTCACCCAGGGAGTACGGTTGGAAAGGGTAGTCTAGAGAGCAGAGTAGATCTGTCACGAACAAGGACGTAGATACGTGGATGTATGATAAATATGATAATGTTATACTCAAGGTAACCGCGTGCCAAGCATTTACAACATGTTCAGTTGTATGTCGGGACGTAAGCGCGTCTCGGTCGGAGCCCCACTCGGAGTCCGTCCGTCAGGTAGGGCTGATGACAGAGTGCTTACGTAAAGTGTCTTAATCAGGATCGTCCATCTGCCTGGCAGCTTTTGATTGGCCATTGGATTGGTCATCGTTTACATTCTCCGTACCGTGATTTCCAATCCACGATATCGGGTAACCAGTAGAGTAGAGAGAATCGGCAATGTTGATAACATCATCAATATTGCTCTCTCCAAGAGATGAACCCTACGCTTCAATTGCATCTTTCTTCCTGCTCATGACCACTTTCGACTATAGATAATAACCTAGGTTATTCTTTGATAACAATCAAAAAGGAAGTCTTGAAGCCAGCACTGCGTAGAAGAAGACCCAGATGGGTCTGATAAGCTACCTCCCCATATTTTTCCACTCGCAGCTCTTCGTCAAAATCCCCTACCCAACCTCTAATCTATCCGGTCAAACCATAATCGTCACAGGCGCCAATACCGGTCTCCGTAAGCCTGCTTGGTCGCTTCTCTCAATATAAGAATGCCGAGGCTGAATGCCCATCCCAGGTCTCGAAGCCGCTCGTCATTTCGTCCGCCTGAATGCCGCCAACGTTATCCTAGCCGTCCGCACCATTTCCAAAGGCGAGGCTGCCGCCGCCGACATCTCTAGCGCGCTCAGCACCTCCAAGACACGCATCGCTGTCTGGCAGGTCGACCTGTCGAATTATGACTCCATCAGGTCCTTCGCCGAGCGGGTCAAGACACTGGATCGCTTGGATGCTGTTGTTCAGAACGCCGGGATTTTGACCACCAAGTTTAGCCTCGCTGAGGGCCAGGAGAGCACTGTTACCGTCAATGTCATCGGTACGGTGCTCTTGGCCCTCAGTGTCCTGCCAAAGCTTCAAGAGAGCGCGGCCAAATACAAGTTGCAGGGTCGCATGACTTTCGTAGGCTCGGATTTGATCTACATTGCCAAATTTAAAGCAAAGGATGCTTCAGGAACGCTCTTTGACGCCTTGAAAGTGAAAGAGGGCGTCGACATGGATGATCGGTCAGTTCAAAATGCTTCATCTAACAAATCCAACAAACGAATTCCTTCAACTGCCTTCCCTACACCTCGACGTATGCTGACGTCCGTTATAGATATAAGGTCTCCAAAGTACTCCTCATGTACGCGGTTCGCAGCATCACTGCACGTCTGCCCGTCTCCGCAAAATCCAACGTCGTCATCAACTACAACACACCTGGTGCTTGCAAGAGTGATATCTTCCGCGACGATATGGGCTGGTTTCAAGGATTGATGATGAGCTTCGCGGTTGCCACAATCGCTCGCACCACCGAAGTCGGAAGCCGCGTTCTTGTCCATGCTGTGCAGCCAGATGTCGGAGAGCGAACGCATGGTGCCTTCGTGATGGATTGCAAAGTCCGTAGGTATGTGCTGCGAACTTGTCACTCTCAATATCAGTCGGATGTCCATAAACTAACCTAGTACCACGTAGTCCCGGACCCAATGTGGACAGCGAAATGGGCAGGAAGATGCAGGAGAGAACAACCCAGGAGCTCTTCGCCATCTTGGAGCAAATCTCGCCTGGGGTCACAGATATTTGAGTTACAGTCTTTGAGACAACTTTGGTTTTCGACGCGTGCAGCATTCTGCGATCAAATTTACTGATGACCCTTTCCCCAAGTGCACTCCAGGCTTCTCGGGTGGTGGCGCATCTAGCTGAGATGGTTATTTGACGCGCAGCTTGCGCAGTAGCTGGATTGTAACACTTTCCTGGTGCGATACTACGCTGTAATCTCAAGTCTTGCTTTCCGATAGCTTCTCGTAAGCCAGCAGTAGCCTCTGAGCCCTTTCTTCGTAAAGCGAGTTATGAAGTAATCATTGGGACCTCAGCATGCTCTGTACCAAGAAGCCTGGTATTCGCGAGCTTTAATCTTCACAAATCGTTGCCGCCGTCGCAGGAATCTGAGCAGAGCCTATTATTCCATAACCACGCTCAAATGCTTTGGTGTCATCCTGGCGATATGCAGAAGAAAGACCGGTCTCTCAACCAAGATCCCGCAAGGATCCGCCGCAAACGGACTCCGTAGCACGGGTCTTGCAAAATAACGACTGCCGCAACACCAGAGAGTGCTAAATGCGACAACCCGGATTCACGTACCCATTGCTAGCCCATGATACATCCGACAGCATAATCCAAAGATCTCTCCCCCAGAACTCTGCGTATCAGTGGATCTCGATTGATTTTATCTTCCTGTCACCAATTCCACTTGACGATCACACCCTCCGCAGCCATGTTTCCAGCCTCTTCTCGAGCGTTGCTGGAGTCCCCCGAGGTTTTTTCGAGCCTCGCATTGCTAATCGTTGCCTAAGCTCTACCTCTTGTTTTCGCCAAGCGTGACAAGAAGGTTGAAAACTCTCCCGTTTTTTGGGCAGCCCGGAGACCCAAGTTTTGAGGGCGCCTTGGCCAAAGGGTACAAACAAGTCAGATTGTGAAGGACATTCCTTGTCTTGGATGATCACACGCCTGACACCGTCCCTTCAGTTCAAAGACTCTACCTTCACCATCCCAACCGCTCATCATTCCATTGTCATCATCCCTCCAAAGTTTCTCGACGTGATCAAAGCGCTGCCGAAGCATACAGTGACGTTCATAGAGCAAGTTTCCGAACGCTTCTTGGAACAGTATACGGGCCTTGGGATTACCGATCCCTTGGTGCACTCTGTCAAAATGGGAACTTCTCCGGTGCGAGTGACACCATGAGCGCCGATCTGACGCAATTCGAAGGTCGATTTGACGAAAAACATACGAGAATTCCTGAATGATCTGCGGGATGAAGTGGGATATGTAGTGGACAAGGATATTGGAGACGTGCCGGGTATGGATGCGATCCCAGATCCGTGGCCAACCGAACGGTCTCATCTATTGGAACAGATCGGACTCCACTTCCGTTGTACCACATGTTGACTAATTTGGCCGCTTTACTCTCCAGTCAAATATTTGTGGGTATCCTCTGAATGGTAACGAAACTTGGGTGCGTATTGATCCATGCCCCTTTTATTTGCTCGTTAACGAAGAAGCGCCTCAGAGCTTCGGGCCACGCTTGGCTATACTCTCGATGGCTTTGCAGGTGGGTCCAGCTCCATCCTATTATGACCCTGCATGATGGGCCTATATTCGTGAAGCGAATAGCCCTCGAGGCATTTTCCTGTTTGAATTGGACTGATGGCTCGAGGAAATCGTGGTCTTACCCTCGGTTTCTGCATCCATTAGCCCACCATTGCAACCCAGAGGTGGCATGTCATTGATTGATCTTTCTTCTTCTGAATGTTGAGGAGGTGCTTCGTCAGTGGCCCTGCTATCAGGTGTTGCTACCGCCATGCTGTCGTGGTTGACAGCCGTGTGGGTAGGGAGGTTAGTCGTTAGAGTCATAGACTGGTCGACGTGATGGTTTGCTGTCTAGGGAGGGAAGGTTGGGTCGTAGTGTCAAAAGGAGTGTAGATTCTATGCGGTAGGCTTGCATGCTGTAGGCTTGCTGAAGGGATGAGCAAGATACCTAAGCTCAGGCTGGCTTAGGGATCCAGGGATATACTTAAGTCAATAAGTTGAGGGCAAGAACACGTTTGGTCAGCCCAATCTAAGCTTGAAAATTTCATGACTTTTGCGTCCGACTACCCCGACTTTCCGTTCAAGGGGTGAGACGTGGCACGAGACCTGCGGCTTGGCACTATAGCCATCGATTATGTTGTACGTGCAGTCGATCCTTCCGTCTCTTTATATTAGTGTCTCTCGATACCATCACCGCATCTCGTTTCGTCTTGCGATCAAATATGTCAACCGGTTTTGGATCCCCTCTGCAAGTCTCGTGGTCGCTGACTCCTCGCTCAACACCTCCAGGCAGTGCTTGAGGGTATTTTCGGGCAATTCCAACGACAGGAACCCCCCGCCGCGCCTTGAAAGCACGGGAATTCCCTCGCGATACCGCATATACCGCAAGATGGACGGATGCTCGGGAGTCAGGCCATCAATTACGAATGTATCGTCCGACGACCCTCTGCCCGAGATGGGCGGCAGTTGCTGCCCCTTCATGTTGGCGTTGCTCGTTGCCCACATGACAATCGCGACACGATAGATCGCCGCCGGCCACCATGGTGGCTGTTGGGCCTTGGGCATCACGCGGACAAGGCGAATGACCTGCCCACAGTAAAACCATATCCGCGCTGCGTCTTCGATACAACGTACTCTCACCCAATAGCTGTGCCGGAACTCCTCTCGCTGAAGCTCGCCACGGGCAAATCGTTCCATTTCGCGGAAATTGGTCATGGTGTTGAGACTGATTAGATGATAGTTGACCAAGTTTGCGCAAGTTGGAGGGTCAAATGAGCTTGCCTTTCTCGTTGATCGGCTACACATGGTATACCAGTCTTGTAGTATGGATTGCACTTCCTCAAGTTGTGTAACCAAGCGCTGCGATTGACGATCATTGCCCGCGTCGAGGAAGCAGTCAAGGCACTCATGTAGGTGGGAGACCATAGCCTGCAAGGTATGGAGGAACAGACGGAGTTGGGTAGGTGAGAAGTCAAGTGCTTGGATCTTAGGATCTCTACTCATGAATCGGCGGAAGACATACTTGAGTGATGGTGGGTTTCGAGGCACACTGGCTTTGGGGCTGCTGTAAATAGCGTTGTATGCGCGTGACCACTCTTCGGCAGATCTTGAGCGCCATAACACATCCTGATCCGGTATAGCTGCATTGAGCTCAGAAATAGGCAGCTTTGATGGTCTATCGTGGAACAAGCTCAATTCTTGGTCGGCGACTACCCAGGAATAGACCAATCTGAAGAATCAGCTGCGTCGTATCAATAGAAACGATGCGTCATCAACAACTTACCTATTACCACATTCAAAATCCTCCCAGCTTTTCCAATCCGCCGGGCAATCATTCGTCTCCTGTCGACGACCTCTCTCGCGATAGGCCAGTAGTCCAGAATAACGAAGCATCTACACTCACAGTCAGTCCCCATACATGATACGAAATCAGGGGACACCACTTACGGATATGTAGAGATCAAGTTGGGCAGCAGCAAGCTGATCTTTCTCAGCATGCAGAATGATACGCTTCGGGGAAATGAGACTCACATCCATGTGCCACTTGTTCCCACTCCATGCCGCCAGATTTATGAACATAAGCGCTGACCGTAGCATGGTCGGGTCTCTGGAGAGCGAAACATCTTCCTCAACTAGGCTGAACCACGAAAGCCGGCAAGCCTCGGTCAGACCGTTCGTGAAATAGCGAGCTTCGTTCGTTAGAGTGGCCATCGCACCCTGAGCAAACATGAGAAGCAGCAAAAGGCTGGAACATCTCTCTTCCGTTGACTCCAAGATGGCAATTGGACTCAGCAAACGAGATGGAACAGAGGAGTGGTAGGGTTCGAATCGATTAGCATAGGACTGGAGTAGGTGTTCTAGATCATCGGTGGAGGGTAGGATACTGAAAACCTCATAGGTTGTAGGGGTATCCGGGAGAATATCCTGATTGTTTCCAAGCTCTCTTGTGCTACAGCCATGAATTTTGCGCGCTTTGTGGAGGATAGATTGCGTGATGACCATGAGCTTATCCCTTGCTCTGCCGCTGAATGGTTCAATGCTTATCTCCGCATGGAATGCACGATTATCCTTATTCCCTCCCAACAAAAACGTGGACGGTTGCACAGTATCGTGGGTTTCAAGGGTATGCTCTAAACCTTCGAGAAACATGCGTCCTGTCTTGGGATGGATCTTTTCTCCTGACGAGGGATTGCACACAAAACAGGGCCAATCCTCAAAGTCTGCGCCGAGAGCTTCCTGACCATGCATAGAATATCCGTTTATCTTTGCAGTAGGAACAAGAGCAACGTCAGATGCGAGGGGTTTGGGGCGAAGCAGAGAAGATGGAAACATGTTGGAGTCGGTAGGATCGGAAGGCTTGTAGCTCGACATGCCCGCGAGATTCATGTCAAAGGAATGGTCATCGATTAAGAATTGATGATCGTCATCGGGATTGTATCCTTCGAATGTCGAGCCTGGGTAGCTATCCATTGAGATCTCTTGAGTCAGCTGCATAGCCTGGGAATTGGAGTTTCGCGTCCCATTCTGCTGATCTCGTGCACCCTCAGCCCATCCGAGAGCATGGTCTTGGGTCAAGACATCGTTACTTGGTGCCGGAAGGTCATTAGTTTTGTGACGGCGCTTAGGATATTCGCGAGATTTAGGTTGCGGCGAATCGGATGGAGACCGCGAATGATCATGTTCCGTTCTGCTGCCCTCCCCAGGCAGTGCGTTATGTGTTCGGGCACTTCCAACAGAATCGTCACGGCCACCAGATGGTTTCCTGCATTCTTCAACCTGCCTGTTGGTCTGAAGGACGGCCTCGGAATGTTGACTCGTACGTGGCTGGCACTGTAGGCCTTTGCTGACACAGCGACCACAAGCTGGGACCTATCAATATTCAATGGAGTAAGTTTGGCAAGTGGCTGAGGAGACCTTGTCAGAGCCAGAAACTTACGCCTTTGTCGCACTTGATCTTAGCTTTAGCACAGGAGGAACAGGCGATTAGTCTTAGGAAAGGACCTGTATCCAAGTCGGTGGAATCGCCAGCTTTTCTGTGAAGCTGTGTTACGTGACGTTGTAGTAGATCCCTAGACACAAGGCCATCTTGAGCACAGCAGAGGCGGCCCTATAGAAAGTCGACTTACTGCCGGCCAAAGGAGGAATGGCACGTTGCACATTTGTAGGGCTTCACGTTGGTATCTGAGAGGAGTCAGGGCAAGGACATATCAAAGAGTAGGAGGGCACCCAGCTTACGCGTAAGCACGTGACGCTCTAGATGCCCTGCACGTGAGAAATATTGCCCACAGTAGGTACAATACATGCTCGGATCCGGTTGGGAGCCCTAGTTTGCCATACGAACTGAGTCAGAGCCCAGCAAAAGTTGATCATTTCAGCTTCACTTTGCCGCTTTGAAGAGACGGAGATATGGACCTATCTCCACCTGCCTTAAGGAGACAGACAAGGCCACCTTATCGAAAACATCCTCCTCTCTTCTATGATAGCCATCCTTCAGGAGCTTACCCCTCCAAAATCCAAATCCTTTGCACCCCCGTAGGATGAGACTCGGAATCGAAAATTGAATTCAAAGCCGAGTGCCTTGTCTCAAACACAAGTTTCGCGTATCATTCTGTTTGATATATTATTGCTTCGTTTCAACCAGATTAGAGGTCTGCCAAAGCCTTCTCTGGCGTAGCAACGGTCAAAGCTCATTCAAGTAGATCATCAAGCGATGGAATACGGGAGGAGACATTCATCTGGAGGGCTGAGTAGATCCCACCATGAGTCGTCGTACACCCAGGAATAGATCTAGTCCGAATTAGGCGAACAATAAGTCCTCCTCACGAGCGCACCTAGCCCACGCAAAGGAGTCGCGACGAGATGTAGACCTCGTCGAAGACGCCATGTCAACAAGACATCTAAGTAGATGCAAGCATCATAAGCTTCGTAAAGACTCCCGTCCTCCATCTCGTAGTAAGATGACGTTGCCGGAAATGATTATGTCATCTCTGGAAGTACCCCTCAATCCATCAACAGTACATCACCTTCCCACTTGATTCTCAAATCACTATACCACCCTCTGGCCTCCAGCTGTTCGTCCCAACATAGCCCAAAATGTCAATGCCAATCCACCCCCCCACCCCCTACAGCACCGAACCCGTCCCCCTCCCCCCCATCGACGTCTCCTCCCCCGACGACGCCCGCAGCTCCTTCCCCCACACAGACTTCCCCACCGCCCTCCCCCTCATCCGCGCCCGCTTCCCCAACATCGACCCCCTCTACCTCACAAAAATATTCCGCGGCACCATCCGCCCCGAAGGCCTCATCTGGCTCGACGTCGACCGCGAAGACGCCTCCCCCCCCGACTTCCCCAACCTCGCCCACCTGCTCTATTGCTTCGAGATCTACGGGCAGATACTGTGCATACTTACGGCGCCGCAGGGGGCGGAGCAGGTGCTGGAGTTGCAGCGGGCGTTGGCGGATTATCGGATTCGGGTGCTGAAGTTGAGTAAGGTGGCGAGCTTTGAGAGTTTGAGGGAGTGGCATAAGGCGATTTTGCAGGCGCAGATTCGGGATGGGCAGGATAGGGTTGATGGGTGGAGGGAGAGGAGGGAAGAGTTTGGGAAGTTGTTGAGGAAGAAGATGTGAGGGTATGGAATGACGGTCGCCTTACAGTCGGTTGAATAGAGCAGAGAAGTCGTGGTCTCACACAAAGGCCTGTCCCGCTGCTGTTGGCACTGATCTCGCCACACCTTCTGATGGCTCGAGAGCCTTTGTCTACATTAAGATACAGATCCGAAAGCCGCAAGCGATGCCATCAATGATCAATTACCCAGCTTCAAGTCGCACGTGCGACAGTGCATAGACCGTCCGCCTCTGCCATCCTTTGCACTTCTTCAATCCCTTTCATAACACGCATCCGTGTCCATGATGAATATCATACGCCACCCTGTAGAAATTCTAGAGTAGACAAAGAACGATCCAATTGCTTGCCTCCAGATATGTTTTTGTTCCGTTGAATCAAGATGCTTTGACCTCCGTCTAGGATGTCATCACTACCACAACAAACCAAAAACGGTCAAATCCAGGGTGACTGGCAACCTTGCGACCTTTGCCCTTTGCGATAGGAGGCATAGACCACTCTTCACTAAATAACCCCCAAATCCTCTTTGCGGACAGCAGACGAGACAAGAATGCTCTTCCGAAGTGAGGTTGCTTACAGCAACCACTACCGATGGTCCTCCAACTGTAACCTACGAGTGTGAACATCATATCCGTGATAGCGTTGGGCCGGTCAACTGCAGACGGGTGTGAGAAGATATACCAAATCTGGACACACCCATGCAGTTATCTGGAAACGTACGGGCGACGGGACGATAACAGGATGTTTCGCTTTCGTTTCGATTTACAAGTTGTAAATTGGTGCAACCGGTGCCTTCGACGCGTGGTAGAGCTAAGATATCACCCAGCCGCCTCCCTTTGCTGAACGACTGGTTGCAAGGAAGAAACACAGCTTGAGCTTTCCAGAATAGGAGAGGAGACCGTTGGGAAATATGTCCTTGGATTCTCATAGTTTTCCGATGCGAGGTAGCTTTCCAGAGAGGAACGTCTGAGTCATTGTGAGTGGAAGTACCGTGAAAATTGGAGACTGGGAAATTTGACAGCGTTTGCAGATCGCTCAGGCATAGCGGCTATATTCTCCCGACCAGTACTACCGTGGGCTGGTACCTTAGATTGCATCAGCGATATAGATATACTCGGGTGTTTACAAGTACTCCCCTAACATCATCAAGTCCATCATTTTTGTCACCTTACAGGGCGTCTTCATTCTTGTCCCCCGTAAGATTGGTGCATGTTCCCCCAAATCCTTCGCAACCAACAACATTTCCACGATTGACAGCCTTCGATCAATCTAAGTCAAACGCGAGATCGAATCCATACTCCCCCATCTGTCAGCTCGTTGGATTTAGAAAGAGCGCGTGCATCAAAGATTTGGGCGCTATTCCCATGTATAGACAGGGCGCGTACGTCAGATGGAATCTCCTCCCGAAGTGATTCTTTTTCAGCCAGAAGTTCGTCCAATGTGGCCAGCGAATATCAGAGTCCGCATGTCCCTCTAGCCATCAGAGGGCGATATTTTGCGCCACCCTTAATGTCTTGTCAGGGACCAGTCGGCCACCCCTGATCGAAAAAGCTCAGCACTATGCCCACGGATCTGCAGCGGGCTTTCAGCTCGTCAACTTCATGGCTTTTCATTGTCATCCGTAGCTTAGAGTTGTACTGTGGATTGGCCGAGAACGCCAGCATCATCACTCGGAGATGGCACCTTGCCGAGGATTTACGGGATATAGCCAATTCTATAACGTATAGATACTTAGTGGCCGCGTACGTGTTGCTCTGAAGCTGAAGAATTTGCAAAGAATCAGGCAATTGAAATGATGGAACACCATTCCCTCGAAGGTGAAGGCTAGGAAGCAGCTCTAGATGTGTTTGCAGTTGCTTAAGCGCTTGAAAGTCGGTCAAGGAGCCAATGGTAGATACTCGTTGGCCCGGAGCCACCACGACAAGCTTTCGGAGCGTATTTCTACTGTTCAGCAAACCTCTTGTGATGAAGGTAGTATCTTGTCGGTCACTTGATGACCCAGATAACGCAGGCATCGAGTAGCTGAATGACTGCAATTGCATGAAACCTTGAAGGAATTCGTGAAGATCGCTTAAGTCGATAGAGCAGTTCCAAAGGTCTAACGTGATAACGTTGGAGTTGCTAGGGTTGATTAGGCCATGAGTCCTTGGGGCTGTCTTCAACTTGATCACGGATAGATGCCTCACAGATGGCAACACACTGAAAGTTTGCACAAGGTCTACCTGAACGCCGAAAAATCCGTCCAGGCCGTTGCATCTCAAGTGTATTGCCTCAAGCCGTGTAAGAGTAGGGTCAGCCTTGTGAGGCGCATCTGCGACTTCCGCCTTCAAATGAGAAAGAATTCCGTGCGGACAATCGAGGGTGAAGGTTTTCAAGTTTGGCAAAAAGCGTGGCAAAACAGCGAGGGTATGTTCGTCATGGTAAGAGGGGTAATGATACTCATAATCGCTGCATTCCAACCAAATGACATAATGACCGATGCGGTCAACAGCCACTTGGGCTACCAGCTCATCGATGGAGCCTTCAACAAATTCATCACTCCTCGAGATCGCGTATTTCCGAATGAGATCGCGATGGACTTCAAGAGACGGCTGAGCTGCCGAGGCTGTCGTTCGACACGTCCCTGCGAAGTTCTCAAGGTCTTCTGGTAGCACATGTTTCAAAATCATGCATATCACTTCCGTAGGAAGACCGCCAAGTGTGGCCATCCGGGCGACCCTTGTGGCCATGCTTAACAATCCCTAGAGTTGTGGCGGATAACCGAACTAAGCTGCGGTAGAAGGGCTGACGGGAGCATGGATGATCAAGGCTGAGTAGAAGCGTGTCCAGTCGGTATAGGAGCTGTGGCGTATGGCAGCTCTCTTACTACACTGAGGAATCTCCTATCAAAGGAAGAATTACAATCGATAGAGGTTCACTTAAGGTTTTATCACGTGATGAGCCAAGCGCCAAGACCGTTAGTTCTAGATCAACATTGATCGTCCAGCTGTAGGGTAAATTTAGCAATAATAGGCAGCCATAGTCTCTTATGAGCGACAACACGCTCATGAGGGTAGAACTGTCATCGCGGGAGTCTGATTTGGTACAAGATGGACTCGTAAGAATCTGTTCCTATGGTGTTTAGAGCAGAACTTTAGGTTGAGCGGAGCTGATATCGACAGCAACCTCTTACACCTTATCACGTGTCTCGCTTGCAACCTCAAATTACAACGCCTATGGCTGTTTGAATTTGTTATTATCCGATGAAATATCACATAGTTCCAGATGATGATACTATTGTATGAGCTGATCTCAGGTGTCGTGATTATGCTCACCATTCTTCGATGTGCCGCCAAACCAAGATTGGCGCACATTACGCGTGAAAGGCCATACCGGCACTTGTCTTTATATTTATCCCCCTGTGAGAGTACATAATCCCAGTGTTCGATCTTCAGGTGTTTTCTGCGTCTTCATCGTACCTGTTAAACCACTTGAGTCATTAAACCTCAACAAATCTCAGCTTCCCCTTACCTAATTTAATAGCCAATATCTCCTCACTCCAATCTGTCGCCTTGGAAAGATTCATTCTCACGAAGTCTTTACCGCAACTCTATCCTTCTCCGCTGCCTTTACCAACACACGCGTGTACGGCATCACCGTCCCACGCATTATCACCCCTGGGTCCACCCTCCCGCTAAGAATCGAATGCATGAACCAGATCCAAACCAACGAAAATCTTGCCATGGCATTTGGCATGCCAACTGTTAGTACCAAAGCAAATGCTAGCTTGGGCACCAGTAAATGATCCGCGTCTGGTTTTATTGAGTACTGCATCGTCTTGGATGTGACTGCCAGATTATTCTAATCTTTTGATGGGCTTGCATCCATAATGACCCAGACAGCAGCGTAAACAGGGTTAGACGTTGCCAACCAATACCCTTCTGGGCGCGTTCCTGCAAGCGAAGGCACACTCGTCCTCCCCATCATGTTCATGAAATTTGCAAATTTCTCCCTCTTTATCCCAGTCGGTACCTCCCCAGGGGCTCTGTCCCTGAGCCCAACGGCGAGCATATTCGTGAGCGATCGCTGCTATGAAACCAGGATGATAATCTTGGGCTTGTGTACGTGCTGCAACATCCACAACGCTGTCGCAGAAGCACCGCACAAGAATTTTGCAGAGCGGAGATCTCGTGGGCAATGTCTCCCAGGCCATATTAATTCCTTTGACAGGGTCTTCGATTTCTATTGGTCGATCGAGACCCGAGAAAAGCAACGTGTCTTCCTCTATGTGCTCAACGTCATCATCGTCAACTTTTTCATTTCCTTTTTTCTCGTCGTTGGCGTTCGAGGCGTTGTCACTTTCGGCTTCGTCCTGATTAATTTCCTCCTCCTCATCCTCTCCCTCACTCTGATCATCTCGGTCGTGTTCTTCGATCCCATATACTTCGATTATCAACGTTGCGATTGGATCTTTCAGGTTCTGGACATGTAATGTATCGGCGAGAATGTAAAGCGGGACAAGATCCAAAAAGGGAGCATCACGATAATTTGCCAGATTGAAAGCTCTACCCTTGGTATTGTCGGGACGGAGACTCTGAATGTTATTCAAGTCCTGGTCCTTCAACTCGTCAAGAGCCGCATTCCTTAGTCCCTTAAGAGATGGTTTCAGCGTTTTTGGGTAATAAAATCCCCGGAGTTTACCCGTATAAAGCCAATGCACGAAAAATTTGAATGTCTTCGTTTCTTGATCCGGAAGATTGATTTCACCACCCTGCTCCTTGAATCCTCCATTGAGTGCAGCTTGGAAGAAGTCCGATGATGCGCACACTAAGGCTCTATGCACGTCGAACCGATGCTTTTCTGGGCCCACAAGTACAGTAACTAGCGAATCGTAGAGAAAGCTACGATGTGTTAAAAACTTGGTCATCCATCAAACACCTCGAAAGAGTGGGAGACCTACGGAGGGTCTGGGATCGCAGGACCAATATCTGTTCTTGCCATCATGGGATAGTAGGCTGAAAGATCACTAGTGGACCTCAAGAACCGGCTCTGGTGTTGTCTACAACAGACGAGTAGATTATAGGAGGTCGGTGAACGGTTGCCGAGTGAGTTGGAGGCGAGGATAGGAGGTTATGCATTATTTTCTTCAATCTTAGACACAGGACACCAATCACGTGGATCCCCTGCATCTCTTCACCGACCGGGTCTTGGCGTATGACCGTTCATTGATCAGAAAGTATTGACCAAGGTATAGCAAGATGCAGGCCGGTCAGGACTACGACACCATTATCGAGAGCATGTACAGCGGCGCCCAGAGCTCCAATGGACGTTCCTATTGACCCGAATCACGCCTACCAGCGCCAGCGCCCTCCCCATCAAACACCTCTGGCAGCGGTTCTTACTATCCAAACCCTCCTCTCCCCCATTCCTCATCAACATATACTGTAGCGCCATCGCGCTCTGGTTCCTCTCTCTCGCACGTCATCGCCTACACCACCGTTTCCATCACCTTCACCTTGATCCTAAGGAAGCTCGGCAAGTGCTGCCAGCGGCTTCGCACAAATATACGGCCAATTGCTCGTGAGAAGGGACATATCAGGTATTGCAAGCCACGTCTTGCAGCCTGCGAGGCTGTTCATATGCTTTGGGATCTATACATGTTTGTTTACGAGGCTTTCGGCGAAACAGCTGTCTCCTAAGCCGTTATGGAAATGCTGGATCGTGGGCGCTGCGGCCGATGGGTTAGAAGCTGTGTCATCGCAAGAGCGGAACGAGTCAAAGGGTAAGGCGTTATGGAGGGTGGCTGTGCCGGAGGGCGCTGACGAGTGGAACGGTGTTGCGGCGCAAGACTCTACTTCTTCCTGTATACAGCAATCGGGTCTAATGAGATCGTCGATTGGATTGCCTTCTGTGGATAAACCCGACGTTCAGTCACCGCTGCTCACTCACTATGTGGATACACCTATCCAATGGCATAGGGCTTTCTGACTTCACGGCAGGGGTTCCTGGGGATAGGGTTTGGCAATTGTCTGGAAATTGACTCGAGATAACTATATTTGCCGAACCCTTGAGAAGGACGGTCTATACGTCAAGATTGGAAACAACAAAGAGAGCCAATCACGAACACTGCATCGCTCAATCCATCTGCATGATGCACGCGCATCAGCAGGATCACGACGTGCGAAGATTGGTGCCCCTTCCAGGAAAGGCCCCTTGTGAACTGTTCTCAGACTTTGGCCATAGGTGTCCCTGCGCTATCGTTCTCCCCCTCGGGCTGCCCAGTCATGTATGTTGCCGGGAAGATGACGTTGAAAGTACCGACTGCCAAAGCCATCAGCGCACCATCTAGGACGGCGAAGTAGACCTCGTGCGTGATCAAATATCCTTTCCAGCCCTGCGATAGCTCAATCGCACGATAAAAGTTACGCACGATGATACAGAATGCGGAAAAGGTTGTTGATAGATTTAGAATCCTTGAGATGCGCACGGCGCGGGCGCGCCAGAGGAAGATCAACCAAAGCAGTCCGAAGACACACATTGAGACCAGCTGTATAATTATACCAGCCATCATTACCTGCGTTCCTGGCTTGGTGTTCCCTGGGGGGTCCTGGCCTCCGGCTTTCGAAGCCATGCCACCGCCGACGGCTTGTATGATGATTGAGACCATGTCAAAGGAGATGAAAATGCCGAGGTATGTCATTGGCGAAATGAAGCTGTAGCGGCGGCCGTACTGATTGATCATCTGACCGAGGATGTAGTAGATTGCGGCGCTGAAGAAGCAGGGAGCTGTCGATGATGAATAAGGTGTCGCAAAAAAGATTTTCATAGGCGCTTACAGATGATAAGGATGGAGATCTGGAGGGAGAACAGCGTCTTGTCATAGGGGCAGTGGTGAGCACCAGCTCTTGCTGCCCAACCAAGACATTCCCCTATTCCGAGAATCAGCAGTATTCAAGACCATCTCTAGGTGGTCCCCGCACCAAAGGCACCGAGTGCGAGCGCGGAGTACCACCACTTTCGAGCACGAGCTACTTGCACGATGTGGACGAGCATGGAGACAAAAAAGACGACGGTGAAGACGATCCCTGGTGCAAGACTCGGGACGTAGCCATAAGTAGGGGCTATCGCCCTCGGATCATAGGCCACGCAGCCCTTGGACCCCTGGGAGTTTGACAGATTCTCCGCGAGAGGAGAGCTCCGTGTGAAGAGACTCATAGTAAAGATAGGGGAGAGGGCAACAATGTGAATCAGTCAGGTTTTGATGTGGGTCAATTTCGTGGAAGAGTATACCACTGCTAAGGAATTAACCCCCAGTAGCGAGCAGAGGAACTATATATATTGCTCAATTACAAGATACAGAAGGGGCATCGAAATGACAGCATTCGTTCAACGGGGTCCTGGAAATAGGTCCGTAAACCAATCGCATCTATCTCTATCGACTAGAAGCCATCCTGGAATTTAGCGCTCCTTAGGGGGATCGAGGCTGAAGCTTGCAACGTCTGCGTGCCTTCGGCCGACTCCGGCGGGACAATTGGGGCCAGGGAAACGTTGCCAAGCCACTAAATCTCGCATCTTGACATCCTGAAGAGGCTTAGTGGGGGGAAGATCTCATAAGCCCATCGGGATTGGGAACAACAAGTCAACACTGGCATCGAATTAAGATTTGACAGGCTGTGACCAGCCTTACGGATTTTGGACTGCATCTTGCGACTTTATCCTCCAATTTTGAAACACTCTGATCAGCAGGCGAATCATGGTGGCTGGGAGCTTGCTGCGAGCGTTGCAGTGTTCGCGGCATCTTCGTCACCCCAAAGGCAATGCCAAATGACGCAGCCTCGGAAATGCATTGATATCTGCAACAAAAGAGCAGGAAAGCAGTACAATTGCTGGCTGGAAGATGACATGAAGGATACACAGAGACCTGAATCGAATGAAGGCTTTGCGGACTAGAAAGACGCACAGCTCATATCGATCAGTCTAGAAATCTATCTCGATCAAGCCAACGATCAACAGTTTCAGATCTAGCCAAGGCTCAAGGGTAACATGGTGGGAGTTCCGGGAAAATCCAAAGGCTGTGCGACTTGCAGAAGGCGCAAAATTCGCGTAGGCACCTTAATAATAATTCTCTCCGCACGAGCTCATCACTAAGTTCAAATATGCATAGTGCGACCTTCAGGTACCAGCCTGTAAAAAGTGCACCCAAAGTGGAAGGGAGTGCGAAGGTTATGCACGGTTCCCCGTCTTCCTCAACAAGACCATAGAGGGGTTGGAGAAACGCTCTGGCCTCGAGGAAGTAAAACCACCATTGCGTCCAACGACCGCCTTTCCCCCATTAACAGAACAAGATGTACCGAGCGACCGTTCCATGCTATCGAATGTCAGCTACTTACGGGAAGCGCTCGAGGAGCGTGCCCCGGCCGATCACAGGATGCTTCTAGTACCGAGTGTCTCCGCTGTGCTGGATAATCAATTGATATCCTTGTTCTGGGAAAAATACGTGCCAGCCGACTATGTCGTTCAAGGCGGCTCACCATGTATCTGGATGGAGCAAATCATAGCTCTTCCAGGCCTTGGGGAAACTCTACAGCTTTCACTGAAGGCCTTGGCCATGACTCGATTGGCATGGATCAATAACGATGATTCGATGGCTCTTCAAGGGAATGTAATCTATGGTCGTGCTTTACAGTCAGTCCAGCACTCTTTGTGGCGTGAGGACTTGGCGATGCATGACGATGTTTTCGTTGCTGGATACATCTGTGCGATCTATGAGGCAAGCTTTAGTGCCTTCTTAATCCCTATTGAGCGACTTGTGCTGACAAGCCTGTAGCTATTTGAATCGACCACCACATCGGTTGCCGGATGGAACAGCCACATAGCTGGCTTGTCACAGCTTGTGTTTGCGCGCGGTCCTCGCAGACACCGATCACCCATTGCACGGGCGACCCTGGAAGAGTTTCGGACTTCAGCTGTGTGTGATCAGCTACTTTGTATTTTACACATCAGGAGGCTAACACCACCAATTAGATGATCCAGTGTATACAGTACCGTAAATCGAGTTTCCTCGGAACGGAGGAATGGCGAAGCATTCCCTGGGAGATCACACCGAAAGACGTCTACCAGAAGCTCTACGATAAAGGCTTTGCCTTTGGGGCTCTGCTCGAGGAGATAGACAACGCGGACCTTCTGACCCCCAACACAAGCACCTCAGCATTACTAGCTTTCCTGAACCGTCTCTCCAGCCTGAACATCGAGATGGACCAATGGTACCAAGAATTGCTATCCAAGTCCCCGTCGCCTCTCTACTGGACAACTCTTCCTCGTTCAAATACGGCATCTATCTCTACGGGCGGGCATCTCCAAGAAGCACTGGAATCAGATTTCACGGCCCCCATTGCCTTTCCCACCCTCCGCATGGCAAACATTACACTCACATACTGGGCGATCCGAATAATTCTCAGTAGTACAATCGCTGTCACCTGCGGCGCCATCTTGTCCACCAACACCCTGTTACTGCATGGCGAATTCTCCGGCTCAGGTGATCTCAGAGGCATGGCGCAGCAGCAGCTCAGCCTCCACAGCGATCGCATCCGTCTAGAATATGCAACCAACATCATGCGCTCAATGCCCTACTGCTTGAGCGACAGCATGGGTCTCCTTGGCGCGCAGAAAAGCTTATTCGGATTGCGGACGGCGCTGGCCTCTCTGCGGCGACATCCGGGGCAGGAGTTGAAGTGGTGTCAGGCGATTTATCAACAGATGCACAACAGAAAGGGAATTCGCTACGCGCGCGAGATTGCGCAATTGGATGTGAGCTTTGGTGCTAGTGGAAGAGATTCCTTACCCATGAGGGTTCGCGAGACGGATCCGCCACATCCAAGTAATGAGGGACAGGCTGCATCCTCCTCAGCTCAAAGCTTGTCTCCGTCAATTCGAACGCCTGCATTTAGCGAGACTCAGTTTCCAGTTTTAGATGAGGGCTTTATCACGGATGCATGTTAACAGGACGCCGACGCCGACGCTCGAGTGTCCTCAACGAGTCTTCCGCAAGGCGCTTTCCCACCTGAGGATCACAGCGCTTAGTTGCTTTGTTGTGGGCAACGAGCACCCGAAGTCTGGCCATGCTGGTCAAAGAATGGCCTCCAGAGAGAGACTTCAAGAAGAGGATTACCATTGCTTCGCCCAATGCGCTTCGACGAATAACATGTCCGTAGACATTCCCGGCAAGACACTTTCCGGATTGGCCTCTCCAGAGGTCTCATGGGTGTCCAGAATGGGCGGAAATGCAGCCTCTACCTTCATTATGTGTCACCTCGCTAGAACCAAGTCGTCCAATTTATCATCAAAATCGCGTCTACGAATGGTCTGGAACTAGATACCGTGTCCACCCTAATCTATATTAAGACTAGAGCTACGCGTCATCACGTGACTCATCTATAAGAACACACTTCCGTTGTTGAGTCCAACAACATTCCACAGCACCAAAAAGACGATTAGCTATGTTGCATGAGTGCAGACGTGTGGCCATGATATCTCGTAATTGTTCAACCCAAATAGGTATCCTCCTGCCTTCATACCATAATGGTTCCTTGTGGCGAATTCAGTCTCATTGCGCTGAAAACGTTTTGATCCTGTGCGTGTCGCTGGAGGATTCTCTTATGGTTTCATAATAACATACGGTGTCATGCGGGTTGCGAAATGATTCGAACACTAGGGTTATTTGAGATACCAATAAGAGTCCCATCAATTACAAGACCCGCGTAGATGTGTTGACCAGCTGATATGACAATGTATTCTTCATAAAGACCAAGTCCGAGAGCGCGTTTTGGATCTTTAGCTAGAGAAAACTGAGGCTGAATATCTGTTGGCGAAGTTTCGAGGATGCTAGGTTACCCTACGCCATCAAGTGGGTGGAAAGATAGGCAACGTCAGTCTTCGGAGGCATCGTTCTCTCGAACGGAGAATCCATCTTCATTGCTTCAGCACAACCCTTGCATCAAGTAATCTTGTCGTTCACACACAGTCGGGGAGGGCTCGAGCCATCAAATGCACCTCGTCCTTGTGGCAATGGTAGGTCAATCTCACTAAGCATGCGTTGTCGAAGACACTGTAAGCATGAGCGACATTCCCGTGTTTGAATCTGCCGGTGCAAGATCGACCTGTTCCCAGAGTTTTCAGGAAATGAGATCTTCCTAGATGCCACGCATCTGCACTTTCGCTTTCTACAAGCCATGCTACAGAAGCGTAATGTCACCTGTCATATCCTACAACAGTATGCAATCCTTCTCTGAGTCGCCCGTGGAAGCCTACCGCACTCGTAAACAAGGCCTTTGTGCCGCGGAAGAATTACGTCCATCTTTCTCATGCTGGCAAGGGTTAAAGGCGGTAGCCCCATGTAATGCGACAGCATATCGAGCAGTGCCGTACTCCCACCAATGACGCACTTATACCATGTCTGACATTCGAGCAAATAGTATCAGACCGAGGTCTCCCAATCGTTTAGGCACTTCCGCACCAACAGTCTCAATCCAGCGAGGGGAAAAGCCTTGGTGGCAAGATTTCAGGCAGTAGATCGTGTGTCCGTTTGGGACATAATTGATTTCAATCATGTGACCGAACCGGTGCATGCGTGAAGACGGATGCCAACTTACAAACGAAGGATCGGGGGAGGTCTCGCGCATACATCCAATCACCGATGTGATTTCCTCTCTGGGCTGATGAGCGCAGGCAACATGATTCCATTGGACAGCTGTTTCTTTTAAACAGGGTATTATTGAGCCGTGGTATATGGATGAAAAGGCTGCCCAAGTCTATGCAATGTCCTTGCTGCATGTACATTTCAGGGGTGGTTAGCCGAGGTCCGCCAAGCGATTGTATACGCAAGTTGCCAGAGCATTGGATATCTTTATGCGTCACGGCAATTCGCAAAGGTCCGCCCTGATCCAAAGATATGAGGGCCTGCTGTCCTATTGGTTGATAGTCCTGATCAACGCTTCAAGGCAAAAAAGATTCGAAAGGTGCGTTTCTTGTTGATGGGCATGTTCACCTAAGGTAGGCTGTCAACCCTTAGCGTGCTATGCATCGGGTCGTGGCAGGCGTTACCTCATGCAAGATGAGTGGCAAAGCTTTGCTCCGTTGCTCCCGAGGCTGATGACCTTGCCGTTACTACCATTGCCAAGGCTTCACATTCTGTTATCGTTGCATGATACATTGGGGCGGTCGCAAATGTGACTCTCATGTATGCAAGTGAAGAACAGTGGTGGAGGCCAATCATGTCCGCCATGGAGCATGAAAGAACTCAAAGAGATGAACTGCAGAATACAGCTGCATACCACTAAGCTAGCCTGGTAAGGAATCGGTACGAGCATGATCAGAAGCATATGTTTCATTTCTTGAAGGTTCATTTGAATGCCGATATCGGCGTGTCTCAAGGATCGATTAATCCTAGAGATGTTGCTACATTCATACAATCGTTGCCATAACTCCTTGCTGTGGGTATCCATCCAAATTTGAATAATCAATGGTTTGCTGAGATTGTGGGTCTATTACATCTGGGAGGCTGCGAATCAGCTGTGATCGATATCAGAGTCTTTGACACATACCCAAACTTCGTACTACGCAGGCCATCCATCTTGGAATGGATCATGTCGACGTCCACGATTGAATGCTAGCGGGACTTGTCAGAGGCATGCCTAACCAAATTTTATCGCGTGTCTCTCACCATGGACTCTCGGATTGATGCTAATATTGAGAACTCCTAAGATCATTATGATGACATGGACGACCGAATTCAATATTGTTCCCAAGGTAGGCAGCCACGCGGGCCAGCTAGGTGGTTCGTGCGCAGCAGAATTGTTGACTGGGTCGGCGATGACAGTATCATTTCGTTGCGGGACTAGGGGAGCACCAGGATTCGTAGATACAGAGACATCAGATTGATGGAACTGCTTTAAGCGCGACGGTGATTCGCGTGTCGAGAATGTTTTGTATGTAGAGGCTTGAGACCTTGCCATGAGATCTCGAGATGGATACTGGTCGGCGGTAGGTGATGATGGGACTGTGACCTTGTAGGTGGTGGCATCAGGCTTGCGTCTGTATGAGGAAGCGGCGGAGGATGAGTCAATGAGAATGAAGATGGTGGTGAGTACGTCAAGCATCTTCAATGGAGAGATCATGGTCCAAATTCAGCTGCTGTATGCAAGGTAGATAGCGTTTCACTGGATTGATGACTGTGTCTGGCTTTGATACAAGGTTCGACTTTGATGGAGGGAATTGGAGAATGAGGAGGGAATCCTGTGATTATTTATCTTGCAGCACTTGACTCCCGTCTCCAGTCTCGGTTCAGATAGGCGACGAGGGCTGTGTTGTTCATAGCGCCATGAGTTCAAGAACTCACGATTCCGTCGGGAGTCTTGCTTGCGGCAACATCGATGGCACGGCAGTCCGAGTTCGATGGCGCCAATGCAAGACAGACGCTTCTTCTTTTGCGAAATTCGCCAATCGCTGATGTTCCCCCCCCCCCGTTTTGGTTATTTTACAACACAAGTCCAATCGAAAACGACAAGAAGATGCGGCAGGAAAGTGCTAAAGCCGATTGCACCTCTGAAGCGGTAGCTTGCATCTCTCCTAGAACGCCTCCTATGAAAAGCTCCCCTGTCAAGCTTTGCGACGGGGACCTCGTCTAGTCCCCCGGCGGGAGACCCACACACCCTGTGACTTGTAGTACCAGTCCTTCCGTAAAGTGTTGACCAGGTGTACAATCAACACGGAAATTATTAAGACTCAAGACATTTGCAGCGAACAAAGTCACAAAAGTCACAACGGCGACTGCTTTGAGAGCCTGGCTTTCTGTCAACCAGCTGAGCAGAGCGGAGGTGATCAGTGACAGCTCATCGCAACGCCCGACGTAAGAGATCGTACGCAACAGTGAATACTCTTCTACAATTGAATCGCTCCACCATCTGACCATCAACTGACCGACCGGTGAGGGGTCTGCATCCTCGACCTTTGAAGCCTCGTAGACCCAGGCTGTGTGAATCTCTTGGGACCTTGCGCCGGGGAAGTTGTAAATCAGTCCCCCCCCCGACCCTCTAAACGGTGGGTCTGCCTTACAGCTTACCAGGCTTATGGTTCTGGTACTGGCAAATGCTAATCATGCCACTCTCGGGCGTTCGGCTTTATGGAGCCCTGTGTTTTCGTTGGATGCGGCTAGATAATGGACATGCAGGGGTCCTGTATGGGGCTCGGGCCTCGGGAGTCGCCTTCAGACGCCTGTAGACACTTGTTTAATGGAAAGGTTCAGGCTACAAGATCCCTAGTGCTCAAGAGGGATTGCGAGTCTGGTCCCCGATCTATAACAGTCAGCGTTCTTGGCTAGCCAATCTCAACATCGCTCATGCTTAGCTGTAGCCGATTAATATTCCCGTTGCTCCAACATTTCAATGAATAGTCCAAATCCATGCCGCTTCAGCTTGAACAAACCAATAGCTGATGAGACATTGAACGATATAGAAGATAGACATCTTTTAGGGTCCACGGTGGCCCCCTCATCAAGGAATGATCTCGAGGTCCTCAATTTTATCAGGTCTTGCGCGATCTTTGGACCATGTTCAACTTAAGTGCGAGTAACAGCGTTGACAGCACGCAACTTGTGCAACTTGACAGGATTCGGTCTTCAAGTACTTAGGTAGCCTATCCCATTATACATTCATTCATTAAGGCCTCGATCTCGATGGCATATTAAAGTGGTTACCAGGACCCACAAAGGCGTGCGTTCTTGAGGAGTCCTAGGTCAAGATCCTTCCTAGTACAGATTCATATGTTGTAATAGTCATTCGATCTTCGCCTCGAAGTACTTGGGTAACAATCTTGAAAGTCCCCTCGAGAGGGAATCTCCGTAGCCCATCAGAACCCGTCACAGCGATGGCTCATTGAGAACCTCCAGTTGGGATAACGATAGTAGGAAATCTACAAACAACGCTGCCATTCACTGTGGCATCTGAAATGGATGAACTCCAGCGAAGAAAACGAGGACAATAGATGGCACGAAGTTCGATATTTTGGAAATTCGATCGGCCCAGACAATGACAACTAGGCTGTAGGGAGACTCACCCAATGAATGTCGGACCAGTGTGGCAAATTCATCTTCCTCGGGCTCTGTTCTGACGACTCACGAAATCTATGTAACTCCCACGAACGGTTCTCTGGGTTGGAATATTCAACATGGCAGCCAATGATTCATGAACACGTCAACTCCGTACTCGTGTTCATTACATCCATCCACTACAATTTCCGGCAAACTTTTCCTCAGAAGCTGTTTCTCATCCTTCGCAAAGGGACCCACATTGCCATGCGATTGTCTTTCGCCGGCTTGGCAATATATATCTCCGCGGGCTTTCGACACGTTTAGCGGACATCTCAAGGGGTGCTGTTGCCGACAGCAGCTGGGAGCTGGACTGCCACTGTGGCAACCCGGTCAAATCGCAGGCTTGATCCATAATGAGAGGCACGTAGGGCCCCACCAACGCAAGAGAGTCAATGCAAGAAGTGTCCCCCACTGCTTGTCGCCATACCAGTGGGTAACGGGAAGGAGAGTGGTTGAAAAAGGCGTCGAGATTCTCGGAAAGGTTAGAAGACTTTAGCGTCTTGGCAGTGCCAAGCCTCTAGCTCTATCGGAGCTAGCGATATTCGTCCCAAAGGCTTCCACCACTCATCACAAACAGGGCGCAATCTCAGATTGAGAAGTATGGCCGCGATTGCAGATGCTCAACTCACATCAGTTCATAGGCCTCCATGGCTGCCCAAGAATTATGTGAAATGTGACAGACTGTTGGCATACAAGACAGAGCAGAACGTGTAGGACAAACTTCATTTCGAAACGGAGAAGCCCCAAGCTTACCAGTGGCTTCAACAGCTGGTTCATGGGACACTGACAGGGTCTATCTCATCTCGATAGGTACCATGACGTCTCGGCGGCTCTGGTCCAAAGTCGAGACGATTGACCACAGCTGTAAAATTGGGCTGCCGATTTTTCCCAACGTGCAACTGATGTTGCTCTTATACACCACTCTTGCTCTCCACGATACACATTCGTGTCTCAACAACGTCTACCTTGTCACGGAGAGCCATTGCCTTGCTTTGCTCGACCGCTCTGATGTCGGCGGCGCTGCTGCTGTTTTGAAAGCCACTTCATTTTGAAACCAATAGATCAATGTCCCTTTACAAGTAGGTGTCGGCTTGACCATTGAAAGCTGGACAACTCCCGTGCTATCTACAAGTGTGCCGTTATCAGCATCAGTATATATTATTGGCAATTTGATTTCAGTCCACAAGATTTCTACTTCCTTCTACTGAGTATACGAAACCACGGCTCCTCGCTATGTGGAGCTCATGCTACGAAAAGGAGCAGCCACGCTTCTGGGATACGTCTTTTACACCAGGTACCGCACGTACATTGCTGAGACGAGGCTCAATGCTCATCGTCATGTCTCGCGAGGTTGCTATGCAACGTATGCTGCCTAATAGTCAATTGTACCGCCACAGCTCCCCCTACTACTAATGGCACCTGAACCAAAAAAGCCATCCTCCACCCCCAAAGTGCATCAAGCCATCCGCCCAACAATCCACCTAATCCCGAACCAGCACCAATAGCTATGTTCATTATACCTTGGATGACGCCCCTTTTCCTTAGGGGCACCAAATCTCCAGTTACGAACATACATATTGTGTTCATCGCCCCGCCACCTAAGCCTGCCATGGTGCGTCCAAGGATGAGTACCCATTCATTGGGGGCTAGACCGCAGAGTAAGGTGCCTAAAGCGAAGAGCACGTTGCAGACGAGTAGGCCTTGGCGGCGGCCAAAGATGTCGGTAATTCGGCCCGAGACTCAATGATATTAACATTAGATGGTTTTACCAAAATATTGTTGGATCACGAGATATGTATAGTGGCCACATTTTCCGTCAACAGACTTGAACGGAGATGCTATCTATCGAAAAAGAAGACTTACGGGGTTGGGTGGTGCTTTGCCCGATCAAATAGGCAGATCCGATCCAGGAGAGAGTCTTGAGGGAAGAGAAGGAGGTGGAAATAGGAACGAGGAGTGTGGCTACTATTGTGGAGTCAATAGCTGTGAGGACGACGCCAATCCAGATGCTGCCCATCATCAGAGCTAGTCTGGCGTCCGATGGTTCGTCGATTAAGAATCTATGTTTTGTTGAGGTACCATCCTCGATGAGATTTCGGGCATTGTCGGGGTCTGTTTCACTGATTTGGTTCCCAAGCAGTGGACTTTGCTCGGTGGTTGGTGCTTGTGACATCATTAGGAAATAGGTGAATTTGTGTCGAATATCCTGACATTGGGATGGAGTGTCGAGCTTCACATACTCTACAAGCAGGAGTCATGACATGTTGTCCCGCCATAATTGCGCCTTCGGCCATGCTCGATGTTGAAATCGTTTGGTGAGTTAGGAAAAAGAGTTCAGACTAAAGCTGGACATCTGAGGGTGCTGCTACGGCTTATTTGATTGGATGAGATTGCCGTGCGGGAGCCACTAGTACTAATCGAGAGCTTAGTGGCGCGTTCATCGCCTCAATTGCAGCCTCCATCGTCCATGCTCTGAATACACGAATATTGAATGATAGTGCCGTCTTTGTGTTTGGCTGAAGCACGCCTTGCCAAATATGCACAAGCGAAAAAAATTCAGACCCAGCATACTATGCCATGTTATGATGCCGAGCCCGCTCCACAGTGAGACCAAACAGTCTGAAAGCATACGAACGATATATAGACCAAGCTGAAGTAGACTCGTTCTCTCATCAGGAGTAGAACCTGCGAGACTCGCCGCACTGCCCAAGCTAACCGTATTCCTAGATCAGTCTAACAGGATGATACTACTCATTGAGAAAGGAGGGAAAGTAATCACAATGAAGAACCTTCAACAATCACATTGTCATCGACGAACCATCAAGGACAATAAAGATCAAACCCTATTGACTGAACAATATCGTGTTCCTCTTTGTTGCTTACTCAAATATCTTATAAATACTCCTATACTCATCATCCCTTCTCTTGGACCCCACATTCACTCCACGCAAAACGTTGAACTACAGTGATATATCTTCAACCAGAAAATCACCATCAGGACAGCAACCAAGCATCCTCCAAACCACGCTCAATCACCGCTATCGCTATGCCCTTAGAGCGTCCACCCCTCAAACCCTCCTCTACCACAGATCCCACAATCCCATCCCAACGACCCAATCACGAACCAGAGCACAACATCACAGCTCTCCCTCAAGTCGGCTACCCCGAAACCGATCCATGGGCAAAATACCGTCGACCAAGCACAGACACCATTGACGACATCCCCACACCACCTCCC
>JAABUK010001895.1_pt1 | contig 38783 bp, 24 predicted proteins | sample 5559141 | NCBI WGS metagenome assembly JAABUK01 (sample SAMN10711869, study PRJNA513367) | rock metagenome | isolation source: Antarctica rocks | place: Antarctica: Victoria Land, Pudding Butte nord | collected 2016-01-03 | reverse complement strand
TTACTATATATTAAGATATTAATATCATTCACAAACTCTATTGCGCTTATACAAAATCTAATATTATCGCATTTCTCTAATAAATCAGTATTATAGAAGAGATATAGAATTGGAAATATTAATAAGCCTTATAAAATTCCTACTATAATTAATGCTTTTAATAATATAAACTCATTAATCTTTATCTTTATATAATAATTAAAGAGGAAATCTATTATTTATTATATAAGTGACTCTGAGATTTTTCTTTTTCTCAGATTGTGAGTTAGTTATACGTGTGAGATCTTATCAAATGTCTTTATCACATTTAATAAGAGAAGACTTACAACTCTTCTATTTTCTCTTCTTCAGATTATATATATCTTCTTCGTAATCTATTATAATATTATCTCTATTGCTCTCAAAAAACATGCTTTATATTATAAGTTCGAAAGAAGATTATATAATTTAGCGATATATTTTATTTAATTAAATATTATTGCTTTTAAAATATTTTCTAGCGTGTTTAATAGTATGATTAATCTATATATTAATAGATTTAAGTAGTCTTTCTTATTTAACTTCTTCAGCATTATTATATAAGTGTTTTTAAAGTGATCTGATTGAATTTCTTACGTAAGATAAATTTAAAATAGTCTCTTAATCAGATTTAACTTCTCTCGTATAAGAATTTGAATAACTCTATTTAAGATTTCATCTGATTTTGAGATCTTATCTTTTCCCGTACAACTAACTACTTTTAGAATTTCTCTTTCCGCAATCTCTTTTTATTATAAGATTCTTTAAGAATATTTATATTCTTTAATGTCTATAAGATTTATCTTGAGAAAAGAAGAAAAGTAAATATCGCATAAGAGCTTTGCTTTACTTTCTACGTCTCTTGCTTTATACATTTCTTATTTAAAAATAAAAAAGAATATTTAAGTGATTTGTTTTTATAATCACTATCTTACTCATTATATAATCTTTCAAATTTTCTATAATCTCTATATTATCTCTTATATTATATTTCTAAAATCTTTTCTTTTTATCTTTAATAATATCTTCTCTTTTTAATTACGCTATTATATAAAGTTTTATTATATAAAGAGTGATGAATTCTTAATAAAGTTTCTGCGTACTTTTCTTATATTCTTTATCATCTCTTAATATTCTTTTATTTAGAATTTCTAATTATATAAGAATAATCTTATTTATAATATTAAGTCTTCTATTACTATATATATAAGTCTTATTAGTTTGTACGTAAAGTGATTAATCTCTTCTTTAATATTTAATATACAACTTTCGAGTGACTTCATACAACTATAAAGGCTTTTAATAAAGACTTCGTAATTTATCTTTTTTCACACTTTATATCTTTTCAGTAACTCTTTTCTAAATTGATTTAATCACTTAAATTTCGTGTTAATTAGAAGATGATTTAATAACTGTTCTCTTTCTACTTCTATCTAATATTATACGAGTTAATTCTTTAGTATTAATATTGTAAAGATGAGATTTATAATTATTTATTTATATGAATCTTCTCTTTAATAATCTTTTATTATTATTTCTAAAAGAAGAATAAGTTTCAGCTCTATCTCTTATATAATCTTTAGTAGTATGTCTAAGAGTTTGTGTTATATTAAATATATCAGACTTAATTAACTGAAGTAATAAAGATTTAAATCGCTCAGTATAATATATTCTTTAGATATTCTGAGTGTTATATAAAGAGTGCTGAGAGACTTCGTTTCTTTTAATTCCGAGTGTTAACTTAAAAGATTATAAATATTGTGAATATTGATTATATAATTAATAATCTGTATTTCTTAAAGTTTTAATATAATTATAATAAAATCTTTTAAGTGATGTGTTTTTGATTATATATTTATATAAATGCGCTTATTAATAAGTATAAAGATTCTTAAATCTTTTTATCTTTAATCACTACTATAAAAGACGCTTTATCTCGAATTATATAAAGTATGATTAAGTATATCTCTTTATAATTCTTAAATTGCGAGAATATTATACTTTTCAATCTCTGAATTTTAAAGCAGTTCTATTATTATCTTATTTCTTAACTTATTAATATTATATTATAATATCTTAAGACTTTATATAAAGATGTTTTCTAATATATAATATTCTCAAATATATATTAATAATTTTCTTTAATTAGAAGAAATTAAATATCTTAACTTAATATAAGATTAATCTTTATACGATTCTTAGATTCTTATAAATAATCTTTTAAATAAATTAATCTTCTTTTTTATAAGTTTTCTACTTAACTTTATTTCATCTCTAATTCAGAGTTACTTCTACTAACTTTTATTAATAGATTTAAGATTAATAAGAAGAGAAAGAAGAAGAAGAAAAAAAAGAAGATAGAGATGATCTCTTATTGATTTTAAGATTGAAAGTATCTTAATTTCTTATCATATATTTTCTTTGTATGAGATCATTCTCTTTTCTTTTATAAGCAGTTATTAAATTAAGCTTTATATTTCTTTAAGCAGTTACTATATTATATAATCTTTCTCTTAAGCTTTTTCTCACACTTATTAATTTAATAATATTTTATATAGTATGCGCAGGATTATATCTTTTTATATATACGAAATAAGTGTTTATATTTCTAATAGCGAAAGTATTAACATGATTAAAGAATTAAATTATATTATATAATCAATTTAAACTCTGTCTTATAAATAAGATCTTTTTAAATAATTCTATTTACTAAATTTAAATTGAAAAGTTTTAAGATTGTGTATATAATTATATTAATCTCCGCGTTCTTTTTTATTCATCGAAGATTTTTAATTTTAAGATCTAAAATAAGTCTAGCATTCTCACTCTTTAATTCTTATATAAGTTACTTCTTTCTTTTCTCTTCTTATCTTATTTATACCGCTCGCATTAATACTTCATATAATCTTATCTTAAGTTGTGTGAGTGAGCTTAGCAACTTTATTTATATTAAATCTTATCTAAGCTTTATATAATCTAAGTTATCTTTCATATATAATGCAATTTCTCTCTTTAGAAATTTCTTTATTACAATTATATAATGCGTATAAGATGTTCCCGTTAATTTCTAATTAACTTAATTTATAATCTCTTTAATTAAAAGTTTATTAATTTTAATCTTTTCTTTTTTATTTAAGATTTAAATAATGATTTTTCTTGTCTCTATTTTTAAAGAAGTTTAAGTTATAGAAACTAATTTCTTTCTTAAAATATCGCACGTTATCTCTGCGTATAAGATCGAGAATTTTTCCTGCTGATTTTAATTTTCTAGTCTAATAATAAATTCCTCAATTCTGCGTAATCTTATCTCCACCGAATTAAATAATTATTTAAACAAAGAGTGATTTGCGCGTTCTAATATATCTTCTAACGCGTCTTTTATCGCGTTTTCTGCGTATAAACAGATTTGCAGAATTAGTCGAATGAGAGCGCGTGTCTCTTCCCACGAAACCGCCAGCTCTGCTCCTCCGTACAAGTCTTCCCATCTCTGCGTTATCTGTCTAATAATCTTAATACTTACTGATTCCATTCTCAATATTATTTAAATTTAATATATATTAATATAATAATTTAGAAAATAGAAATTATATTAATATTTCTAATTAAAAATTGAAGTGCACCTTCTTAAAAGCTAAGCTAAATAGAATCTGAAATAATTATTTTATAGTCTGAAAAATTGGCTTTCTAATAATATTATTTATAGAATCTCAGCTATAATTATTAGCTTTATATAATTAATTAAGCTTTAAGAATTTATTTAAAATTTAATTAAAAGTAAATTTTAAGCTTTAATAGAAGTTTATTAATAGAAAAGAATAAAGTATTAGATAGAGATTTATCAGTGCTTTCTAATAATATTATTTATAGTATACTAGCTAGAATGATTAGTCTGATATAGCTGATTTAAGCTCTTTTCACATTTTTAATTCTAATGTTCTTAATGTTAAGACTTTCTTCAATTTTCACGCTATAACGCGGGAATATTATTCTCAAATAGAAAAGATATCAATTCAGTGACACAAGAAATAGAAGTAGACTTGAGCTTAATATTCTATAGTCCTGCGTTCTATAGAAGATGAGTTATGAATTTTACTTGCGTGAGATAAATAATCTGTTTTTCGCGTGTGATTTTCATGTCTAAATAGATCTTATAGACGCCGATATTCTTCATTCTAAATCGGCTTAATATAATTATTTTAAGCTCGCGAATTTCTTAATTATTACTGTCTATAATAATATAATTATTAATATAAAAGGAGATGAAGATAACACTATTTAAGAAGCATTAAGAATAGAGGACTAAGTTGTATAAGATCTGCGAGTAGTCTAAATCTTATAGAAAGATGATCTGAATCTTATACTAAATAGCTGAAGATGTTCGAAAATTATATAGAGTCTTTTTCAGTTTACAGATCTTACTCTTTTATCTATATCTAATAGATAATTTAATAAAAATATTATTCTTAATCTTTTCATTTAAGAAGGCGGTAATAGCGTTTATTTATTAGATATCCCAGCTATTTTCTGTAGTTAGAGCAAAGAGAATTCGCGTTATTTAAGTTTTAATGATTAAGATTATTAATTTATTGAAATTTATATTCTCATCTTTCTACTTAAATCCGCGAATTACTTATTAAGCTTTTTATATTTTAGATCCGATTTTCTGCTCTTTTTCTATAAATATTTATCTGTTTAATAGTATATTACTGTTCTTAGACACAGAATTGATATTAATAACTGATCAGATCTCATTCTCTTTAAGAGTCTTAATTTGAATATTTATAATCTCGCGTTATATTCTTAATTTGAGATTATTTTAAGTCTTATTAAAGAATTTAGAATATCAGTTTAAAGATCTCTTTAAAACGCGCATAAAGATCGCAATAAAGAATGTATTTATATTCTTAAATACTTAATTAGATCTAAGTAAATTTAAAGTATTTTAAGCTATTTCTGATAGCTCTATCTCTTTCTATTTTATATAATATTTCTTCTCTTTAAATTCAATTATTTTAGAGAAAGAATATTACGACCCTATTTCTGCGCTGTCTATATGAGCTGCGATAGCGCTAGGCTCAATAAGATGCTAGGGCTTTGAAAGTGCTCTAACAGTGCTGATATCTTATATTAAGACTTACTTTTACATTAAAACACAATCGCATTCAGTCTTAAAGCTTAAGTAAAGACTTAACGCGACCGCGTTTTTCCTTATTTCTATTCTCCGTTCTTACTTAGATTAATATTAACAACTTAACTATCACATAATTATATTTAGCTTAATTAAGTTATTTCTAACTCTTCAGCTATCTTAGCTATAGCGCCTGTTACTTATTATAACATTTGATGAACACGCCGGTGAACACTTTACTGCGCTTATTAACTTTCTATTATCTCAAATTTTATATCGATTTTCCTGTAAATTAAATCTTATCAATAATCTACAAGATATATTATCTTAAGTAGACTCTATTTTCGAATTCAGCTTAATTTTCAAGTTAAATTCGATTCTATCAACTCTCTATAAGACGCACTAATCTCCGCAGGATTCTGTCAATATTCTGTAAAGCGCATTAATCTCCGCAGAACTTTATTAATAATCTATAAGCTATATTAACTTTTATAGCTTTTACTCTACAGATTCTCTACTCTTAATAGATTACAGCTTACAATCATTAATAGCTTATTTCATTCTTTAAGTACTTAACACTTAAGTCTCATTTTATTATATTCTTTAAGTATTTAATACTTAAGCCTCATTTTCATCTTATTCTTTAAGTACTTAACACTTAAATCTTATTCTATTATTCTTTAAATACTTAACACTCATTTTATTATTCCTTAAATACTTAATACTCATTCTATCTCATATTTTAAATACTTAACACTTTATTTCCTTTCTATTCTTTCTACAATTATTAATAATCGCCAAACTATTTAAATAGATTGAAGATAAAAGAAAGAATATTATAATCATCTTTTAAGTTTAATTAATCTCGCCAGATTAATATAAGCCGAGTAAGTCTATAAAACGAATTAGTCTGATTTGTTTCTATTAATTATTAGTCAGATATCGTAAGTATAAGTTCTATAGAGTTTAAATAAGAAGAGAGAGAGATTCTATTATAGAAAAATATATTAAAAAGAATATCTTTTTAGAGATTTAAGAGACGATAATAGAGACTCTTAAGAAGACTCAGACTATATCTATTATAAATTTAATAATATTATTAATTATAATAAAGCTTATAATGATATTGAATCAGAATATAAAGAGTCATGCGGAGATTATAAGAGTTATTGTGACTGATCTTAATATAAGATAAGATTTCTCATTATTAAGTCGATTCTCATTAGTGAATAGATTAAGAAATAGAGCTTCAACGCTAAAATCATCGAAAATCTATCTATTTAAATTAATCTCTTATCAAGATATTAAATCGACTCGAATATTTTATTAACGCATTATTAACGTTATACTGATCTATAAAGATTAAGAGCAGAAGCTTACACTACTACTTTCTCGTTATCTTGATAATGAAATAGCTTATATATAATATGCTATTTTATTAATTACTGAAAAGAAGCATTTAACTTTATTATCTGCTTAATGAAGAAGAGTTATTAGACGCGATTTTATGAGCATTAATATAGAACTTCGCTTTAATATAAGTTAGAAGTGTTTTCGATGGAATTAAGAACGATCTTCTACAGAATATATTGATGAGAAGATTAATAAGCTGCGAATTATAGATATAAAAGTGAAGAAGAATCTAATTTAAAGAGTTTATAAAAGCTTTTAAATAACGCTAAAGCTATAAAGTGCGCTTACTAAGAAAAGTTAAAAGAGTTTATAGAACTTTCGAGATCATCTATAAAAGATATAGAATATTCAGTGACGCCTTTATAAATAGAGAACTAGATCGAATTAATTAATATATAAGTATTCTTAATTCCGTTTAATAAAGATCTTAAAATCAATTTATAAGAAGATATTATATATTAAGTTAATATCTGCGATATTAAACAGACTCTCTTTTAAGTCTTTTACACTCGCAGAAAAGCATTTTAATATTAATTCTTCTTATTCTTATAAGAAATGTACTGTTTAAGATTTAAAGATTAATTATTGAATAATTAATTATTTATTAAAGAAGAAGAAGAAGAAAGTCTTTACAGCTAATAAGAAAGTTTCTTTAAAAGAGAAGTCTGATAAGAATTATTACCGCATGTAATGAGAATATTTAGCTCTTCAGAATGCTCTTAATAAATTAAGTAATGATGAATCAAGCTCTATAAAGAAGAAAGAGATTATAATCAACTTCGATATTACTTATCGGAAGTGTAAAGAGTCATTTCCATTAGATAATCAGTTTCACAGCTATTTAAGAGCTTTTAATCTTTATATTACTGAGACTACTTCTTCTATATAACTCTCAACTATCATCGATCTCACAACGTAATTAAAAGAGAAATACTTAGAGAATATATTTAATTGCACTGAAACCCGCGTTAATATATATCGAGCTATTAATTCAGAGTTATTTATAATAGTTATTAACTCTGATTTCGGCCGTTTAATTATTAATCGAAAGTTACTTACTCAGCTTTCTCATATATTTAAGATTATCAAATCATTAATTATTCAAGATATTAATGAACGATAGAGAATTAGTAAACTAATTACTTTTATATTCTATCTTTAAAGTACTTAAAGTAAGCTGCTTAAGCTATAAATCTCAGTCTTAATATTTAATAATCTCGATATTAAGCTGCTTATCAGCACTGATTATATCAGAATCTGAAATATAGTACTTAATATTCTATGTTAACTTACTATATTTTATAAGAATAACAAAATCAATAAGTTAATAATCATAATATATATTTAAATAACACGTTAATTAAGTGTTAATCTTATTCTCCGCGTTATTAAGAAAGTAGAAATATCTGCAAACTTAATTAATCAAATATCAGTTCGTCTCAAATATTTAGATAAGGTAGATCTGCTATTTCTATCTTAAATATCTGAGATATTTAATAAAATAATATCAGCTTTATAAACAGCTCTAATCTATTTTAATCAGAGCTCTATATTATAAACAGTTTATTAAAACGCTATTCTGAGCACTGCCGCATTTATTAATAGAGAAGAGTTTGTCTATACTACTTAAGCTATAGCAGTACTGAATAGATTTCTGAGAAAGAGAAATGAATAAAGTGTGAATAAAAATGAATAGCATATAAATCTTAATTAATTGAAAGAGATATATTATTCTCAGTATCAATATGATTTATTAAAGAATGTTATCGCTTCTAATATATCCGTCTTCACATATTAAGATATTCATATTAATAAGCTATTATCGCTTGATTAATAAAAGAGTCTTCGATAGCTTATTAAGCGTTTTTCTATACTTTTTAATAACATTTCAGAAATAACTTATTAGTTAAAAGAGAACTGATTATGAATTTGAATGTCTGAAGAGCTGAAACGCGCTTTAAAGCCGCGGATACTATATCGAAATACTTTGAAAACGAAACAGACTATTAATAAGACGTTTAACGAGAATACTCGCCTGAGATGTATAATACCGATCAAGCACTTTCTGTATTTATTGTCTATCTTCGTTATATACAAATACACTTTCGAAGGCGCAGTTAAAAAAGCTTAATCTATAATAGATTTACAATCTCTTAACAATATTACAGAATCTAACACATATTTATTGTTTCTATAAAAGAATATTCTTACCGCTTTTATATATATTAATTAAATATTCTCAGTGAATTTTATTAATAACTTCTATTAATACTTCATTTATTCTGAGAATTAATATAGAACAGCAACAGTCTCTTATTAAGAGCTGAAGATCTTTTAAATATTACTTATGAGATTTAAGAATTCATTCGCTCATAATTAGAGGACTTTTGAACGCCTATTATATGATCTGTTATAATAAATTGTGAATATCTATATTAATGATGTTAATATATTTATAAAAGGGAAATTTGAATAACATCTCTATAACTTAGATATTGTTTTTTAACGACTTATTAATTCTAAATACATCTTTAAGATCTTAAAGATCTATCTAGACTTTTAAAAGCTGATCTCTTTAAATAAGCTTATTAAAAGGCTTGACTATTTAACAGATAAGAAGAAGCTTAAGACTATAGAGTGTTGAAATATTCCGCGAGATGATTATAATCTTGAGAGATTTATAGACTTTATTAAATAACATTGATAATAAATATCTTTCTTTGCTTAATATATTAAGAGTTTGCAACAGCTTAAAATAACTGTTTTTCGAGCTTCTTATCAAGATAAAAGATCTTCGTTAAAGAAGATATAAAAGAGAAAGAATCGAGGTTTTAAGATCTTAATAAAGTTATGAAAGAATAATTATATAACTGCATTTAAAGATCTTAAAAATATCTTTATAAAAACAGCTGAAATTCTGCGTTATTTTAATTTAAAGAAGATATTGTATATCTTTCTTAATATCTTAAAGGAGTTAGACTTTAAAGTGATGATTTATTAATTTGATGATGATGATTTTACAGATTCTCTGAAGTCATCGAGAATTCTTTTATAATTAATCATCTTTCTATTTAAATATTTGATATTAGCAGAGCGCAATTACTGATTAATAGATCTTAAATTAATAGGATTAATTTAAGACATTAAACATCTATGAATTTATATTAAGCAGATAAGAATTATTGTTTATACTGATTATCGAGCAAATCCCATTATTATAACGATCAGATTATTATATATCATATCATCTTTAAAGATAAATGCTTAATAATAAGAATGAGTCGTTTTTCTAAGTTAGTATTAGAATAATATGACTGTTATCTATAAGAAGAGACGCGATATAATAGTGCCTGATATTTTATTAAGACTCTTTATTAAGCTTCACAATAATTAAGAATCGCAGAATAAGAATCTTGTCTTTATAGAAATTATATTACTCGATCTAAAGAATATAGAGCTTGCCCGTCTATATTAGAAGATGAAGAAGGAATTTATTAAGCTATTTAATTAGTTTTAATAGCTGTCTCTACCCTTATCAAGAATACAGTATTTAACTAATCATTCTTACGCCTTACTTCATTAAGAAGATAGTGTGAATCTGATCTGAATTAATAAAGAAGAGTAACTTTATATTATTATCTTTAAGAGCTTCCGAATAATTATACTATAGACTGCGCACGATAATCAGCTTTATAATGATTACATGAGATTACAAAAGACTCTTACAGATATATAATAACTAAAAATGAATAGGAACAGTCTTTAATATATACATCATTATAACTATTATGAAATGAATAAGTCTCGTTAAATAGACTCTACTTCACTCTTACAATTACTGTCTATGCTCTTAAGATTATTTTACTCACTTATCATGAATTTCATTACTAATCTGTCTTTTAAGAATGATTATAATATGATTCTTATTATAATGAATAGACTGTTTAAAAGAGTTGCTTTTAAGATAAAGAAAAAGACTTAATTAGTTATAGAATGGATTAAATGCTTTTAAGATAATATTATCTATAAAAGAGATTATAAATTGCTTAATATGCTCACTACTGATTAAGATATTTGATTTACAGCTGAATTATAGAAAAAGATATTTAAGCTTACTGAAACACGACTAATCTATATAACAGTATATCACTCTTTCGCAGATAATTAATTAGAGTGAGTAAATCAAGAGCTTAAGATAGCACTCCGATTTTATATTAATATTACTCAGATTAATTAAAGAGAATTTCTATCTATTATGGAATTCTACTTCAATAGCAGCTACTCATTCGTTATTAATCAGACGTCATTTCAGATTATTTATGAGTTCAGCTCGAATATATAATTAATTCTATTAACATCTAAAATATCTAAGCAGCTTATTTAGAAGAGAGAGATAGCGAGAGATATAGTCGTTAAATATTTGCAGATCGCAGCTGATTTAATAATTAGCAGAATTATAAAGAATCATTTATTTAAATCAGAATAAGTATAACTGCGCTTATCTTTGAAGATCTATTCTTTACTTTCTATTCGAAAATTCGCATTATTCCCGCGATATATTAAGATCTTTAAGATACTTAAGATAATTGATAAGAAAAACGCACTGCGAATAAATCTATCTACGATCTAAAAGATTTATTTTATTATTAATAAGATATATCTTAATTCTATAATCAATTTTAATTAGAATTTCTATTATTAAAATATCTCTCTTATAATAAATCATATTAATAAGAAGAAAATGAAGTATTAAAAGATAAATAAAATAATAAGTAAGCTCGTTAACGATAAGATAATAATATATAAGATGTAATAGTATGATTTTAAAGAAGAAGATAATACTTAAGAAGACTAAAAGATATTAATTTAAACTTAATAGATTATAAAGATGTATAAAGACGCTTTAAAGTGCTCTTAACTACGAGAGTATAGATAAATTAATAAATTTATATTATATATTAAGTCTTGAGAGCGACTAATATATTAGATTAAAATAGATAATCAAATAATAATTATAAAAGATAATAGAAATAGATCACTTTTAAGAAGATTGTTTATAAGTCGTGAATCTTTTTTGTAATAAGCAATTATTACGATCCTGTTTCTGCGCTATCTATATGAGCTGCGGTAGCGCTAGATTTAATGAGATATTAAAGCTTTGAAAGTGCTTTAACAGTACTAATATCTTATATTAAGACTTATTTTTATGCTAAGATACAGCCGTATTTAATCTTAGAGCTTAAGCAAAGACTTAATGTGATCGCGTTTTTTCTTATTTCTATTCTCCGCCCTTACTTAAATTAATATTAACAACTCAATCATCATACAATTATATTTAGTCTAATCAAGCTATTTTTAACTCTTCAGTTATCTCAGTCATAATGTCTATTATCCACTGTAATAAAGAAGAAGACTTATTAATTAAAATTTGAGGCTCTTAAATTTGTTCTGAATAATTTAAATTAGCTGTAGAATTATAAGAAGAATTAGACTTAGCTATTTCATCTGATCTTAAATTTTGATCATTAAATTTAATATTTTTATAGAACGATAATTTCCTACTTTTTAGATCTTAGAGACGATAAATTCGCGTAGAATTGTAGTTAATAAGTCTCATTTTCTGTTCTCTTAAGAAGAGCTTATTATAACTATTTGCGTAAGAAATTCGCGCGTAAATTACGCAGCTAAAAACGCGAAAATAGAGAATAGATGACTTATAATTATAAAACATCTTAAATAGCGTTATTTTATAACTTAAGAATCTTATTAAACTGTAATTTAAGAGCTAAGTAATTATATTTATAGCTTCTACTTATAAAGAGATAGAAAGGTTTATTGCTATTAATATGAATTTAGCTTTTAAGTAAATCAGACTAACTAATCTTTTAAAGAGACTATTCTACTTAAAGATATATAAAGCTAAGTTCTTCTCGTGAATTTCTTTTAATTTAAGTTATTTCATGAACTTTTAACTCTTAAATTTAGATTCTTTATTCTTATAAATAGCTTGTATTTTATAATCTTTTGCGTTAAACTTAAGAATTTATTCTTAAATAGCTTTTTCAGTCTTATTTTTGCGCTTAAAAAGAATAGTTCTTTGAAATCAGCTAAATTCATCTATTATAATTATGAAGAATTTAGCTCCGCTCTTATTAATAGATAATTTATTGAAAGTATCAGCTATTTAAGCTTCTTTAAAGGTAAAAGTGTATTCTTCTCTATATAAATTAATGTAAATTTGCTGATTAGAGTGAACAGCTCTTAAAGACTTTATAGACTCTTAATTTAGTCTTCTGCGTTATTTTCTAAATATATAGAATTTATAGAATTCTCTCTTTTTAAATTTAAGCTCAAATTCACGCTCAGAGATCTTAGATAACTGGCGTATAAATTCAGAATTTAAATGACTTATTCGCCGATAAATTAGCTGTTCTAACAGCTTTAGAATGTCTTTTTAACTCTCGATTTTCGAGGATTTTATTAATTCTACTTATTCTACTTAAAATATTTTATTTCTTAAAATAATAGAGATTTTAAGTCTATTTTTTATTAGAATTACTCTTCTCTATTGCTCTACTTTAAAGTTAATTATCTAATTATTAATTAGCAGAATGTTTATTGATAGTAAATTTATATTTAAGTCATGAATAAAATAGATATTAAGCAGCTTAATTCTATTCTTCAGATAAATAAATCCTTTTTCTTTAGTTTTCAGCTCATTATTATTGCTCACTCTAATCTTTTAAGACTTAATAGATATTATATTTATAAGGAATTCTTTAGAATTAGCTATATAAAATAAGGTTATAGAATTAAGTAATTAGTTATTTTCTTATAGAATGCAGGCGTTTATAGCAGATCTAGCTATTAACTAACTCATAATTACTTCTTTCTTTATGAATCCTTTATATCTATCTTTATTCTAATCTAAAAGATCTTAAGAAGATCATTTTTCAGAATATTTTATTTAATAGTTATTTACTAGATAATCTATGTAGTTATAATGAGTATATATAGATCTAATGTCTTTTTTAGAGCTGAAATTTTGTTTATTTTATTTATTTAATCTGATAATAGATTTTAGTATATTTAGATGACGAAATTCGCGTTAATTCTTCTTAAAAATAAACACGCGAATTAGAATCTGTTTAAGACTCTTAAAATCAGAAACACTACTCTATTTAATTAGCTTAAGAAATATTTCTTAACTTAATTAAGATTGTAGATCTATTATAAAATTTCTAATAAGTATATCTGAGCTTATTTAATCTTTAGAAGATTTAAATTAGACTCTTAAACTATTAAATTTAGAAATATAATCTTGAATAATCTGCTTAAAAACTTATCTTAATAGGCTTAGCTTTACTAATAAAATGATATAGACTATTACACTCGAATTTAAGTATTTAATTAATAGAATTAAGTATATCTTATTTATAGATTTATTCTTAAATTCAGATCTTATTATTAATAATAATAACGCTAGAATTAGTTCTTAAAGAGTTATATTCACACTCTTAAATAGATTAGACTTAATACTCTTTAAATAGCTCTTTAGAATATTTAAAACTTATAATCTGTGTGTTTTTTATTTAAATTAATTATTTTATTAAGAATATATCTCTGATCTTATTAGAATTATAATTATTTTAGATTTAAAGAAGTTTAACTTTTTCTTAAATTTAGTCTTTAAGACTGATACTGCGTATTAAGATCTTATAAGTAAAGATAAGAATACTAGCTAATCTTCTGCGATTATATTCTATATTAGAATTCACTTAATATTATTTAATTAGCTCCGATTTCATCTAATTATTATTAATTCGTCTAATTAGATTATTTAAGAAGGGGTATAAAGATCTTCTGTAGAGCCTACTGCAGATCTTATAGAGATTACGAACGTTCTTAATCACTTATCTTTAGAATTCTGCGATTTTGAGCGAGAAGAGACTTTAGTATCTGCAGATATTAGTTAAAGAGAATATAATAATTACGCTATATTAATACAGCTCTGTTTTACGCTATTTTAAAGCATTAAGGGCTCATAACCTGATGAATGAGTGTATGAAGAAGAAGCTATCTACGCAGACTAGCAAGGAAGAAGGAAATAGGTCTCTGCTGAGTAAGCCGCCAAGGAGGACCTACAACAGAAGCACGATCAGCATACAGTGACGAAGACGGCGCTAGACCGCTTGTGGATTGGCACATCTGGCCTGCAAGTCTGAGCTTAATCCCGGCTCCGCATCTACAGTATTCTTTCCTGGACCACTGATGATCACATCTCTACTGTTTCTCACCCCCTCAACCAGATCCTCTTCCAATGTCTCAACAATCCTCTTCTCCCCTTATTGAATCTTAGTTCGTCTCTCACTTCTCCACCACCCGACCGCGAACTGATCCCGCATTTGCCATCCCCAACGACCCAAATCCCCCAATCCCAAGCCGACCTACCAGTACCCACGCCCACCCCTCGCGCTCCCAGCAATGGTCTGGCCCTTTTCCTCCTCCTCATCCCCCTCCTCCGCCAATTCTACCCCCACAAACCCCAACTCCTCCGGTCCCAAGTCCCGCGACGGTGGCTATGTCGCCCCCGACCGCTCTGCCCGCGAGAAATGCTACGAGTCCCGCGACCGACTATTCGGCTGTCTGGACCGGAATGATATCCTTGATGCGGTGAATGAGGATGAGAAGAGTAGAAGGGTTTGTAAGGGGGAGAATGAGGCGTACGAGAGGGATTGTGCGAGGGCTTGGGTGAGTTGGTTATTTCTTTTTTGGTGCGGATGAGCTGGGAGGGGAAGATGAGCTGGGAGGGGGGTCCTCTGTTCAGAGGAAATCGTCTATGAAGCTGGTTGAGGAGGTCGTGCTGACATACTGTCGCCTGCAGATAAAGTACTTCAAAGAAAAGCGGGTGATGGAATACAATCGAGATCAAACGATAGAGAAGATCAAGGCGGATGATGCGCAGATGGTTGCGAAGCAGAAAGCGGAGAAGAAGGGTCGAGGGTTATTTGGTTGACGTGCTGGGTCTATTGAGATGATCCTGACGATGAAAGAACTGTTGTATATGTATATAGAGGTGCATTCCGGGAGTCTGGAGCGGGTTCATGTTCATACCATGGAGAGCAGAATGTAAGACGATTCAACTCCGTTCAGATTTCACGACGAATTCTCAATGGCTTTGCCCCTCTACCTCGAGCGTTCAACACCACTCCATCACACCGTAGACCGTCTTCCCCATATCCAAAACCCTGCCCTGCTACCACCACCCCTTTCTTATACCCCTGCCCTCCTCTCCTCACCTCCCCACCCCCCCAACCACACTCCCAGCCATAACCGCAGCCTCCCTCTCCCAACTCAACCCCTTCCTACTTCCGACCCCTTCACAACCCCTCATGACGCACTCCCTAACCGCCACGGCCACCGTCTCCCGATTACTCCTCAACGTCCTCGCCGAAACCCCTCCCCTCCCCATAATCTCCTGCACCCGACTTGAGAGCGCCGAGGCCAAGGACCGCCAGAAATAGGAGGGTAGACTGGGCGTGTCGAGCGAGAGCAGGAGTGGTGTTAGGAGATTCGAATTCGGGCTTCCATTTGCCTCTTCATCATCATCATCTTCTTCTTCTTCTTCTTCTTCGTCGTCGTCATCGTCTGATGAAGGACTGGTGGCGAGCCGTCTGCCTCCAGCATAAGAGGAGGTAGGATGCAGAAAAGGATGAAGGGGAGACTTCGTCGCCTGGAGCAACACCTCCAGCGCAACGACGTTTTGGCATCGCGCACTCACTTCTAGGAGGGTGCGGTCGAGTGTGGGTAGTGTGGTCAGGGCGCGCGAGATGCCGGCTAGGGAGGAGGTGAGGGCGTTTTGGAGGAAGGTTTGCAGGGAGGTGAGGAGGAGGGTGGGGTGGAAGGCTTCAGTTGAAGATGCGTTGGAGGATGGGGTTGGGGAGAGGAGATAGAGGATCGTGATGGCGGAGGTGGTTCGGGATTTCGCGTCTTCGGTTTGGAGGAATGTGACTGGTGAAGAGGGGCCTCCAGCTTGAGAGGTGAGGTTCGAGATGCTGAATTCGCGGATGATCTGCTGGGCTTTGGTCTGGATTTTCTCCTCCACGGTGGCGAATAGATCTGTCTTCAACGTCTTCACGACGTTCACTCGTTGCAACTCTCCGCCTTCTGCGTCTTGTTCCATCAACCCTCTGAAGCCCAAAATCGTAGACACAGCCCTGACCATCGCCCTGTGATCCTCCTTGCCAGCTCTTCCAGGCACATTCAACCCAGCTTCCGACACCTGAATCTCCAGCTGTCTCCCCAACCCTACCGCCCTCCCCACCCCTCTACCTAACCTCAACACCTCCAAGCTCCTCAGACTCGCCAACCTCATCCGTTCAGCCTCTTCATACCTCTCCAAAACCTCCTTCTCCAACCTCTCATAAGTTCCCCTCAACTTTCCCACCCCCCCTTCCACAACCCCCAAGATACGCTTACTGGCTTCATCCCTCCCTTTCACATAGTTGAGGATGGGTAGGGCGGACTTGGTGGTGAGATTGTGGATATGCGTGTCTATTTCTTGGACGTCGAAGAGGACGCGGGATAAGGGGGTGGAGAGATCAAGGGTCGTGTCCATGGGGTCGTTGGTGCTGAGGATGAGGGTGTTGGCGAATGATTGGGGAGAGAAGGATGGAGAGAGGAAGGCCTCGTAGTCGATGTAGGAGGGTTGCTCTGACATATTGATCGATTGAGGAGGCGAGAAATTGACCGTTGTGATTGACAGAACCTTGGAAATGCACCCTGATGGATAAACAAATATAAAGGATGCTTTTACTTTGCTTCCTCCGCCCTCGTCAACGAGAAACGATGTGGCCCACTTCAGTCAGGGCAGACACAGAAAGGTGCATCCAGTATTTTGACAGAACAACAATTTTGAAATGGACATTTTAAAATCAGAGGGTAATTGGCCTGCTCGGCAGACTCACTGATCATTTCTGTGTGAGGTCTATGGCTTGAACAGTTTCAGCATTGCTCATGGCAAGTTCATCGCCGGATCAACATGGTACATCAGACGTGGAACTCGAGGGTGGTTGATGTGGAATCCTATGGCCATAGGTAACGGCACCCGAATGAAATTGGTTAGAAGTGCAGTAGAAGCGTAGAGACGGAAGGAGAAGTGAAAATCGTTGTGTTTTTATAGGAATCAGGCTCCAGACAAGGACTCGCGCGATAAGTTGATCATTGCTGAAAGCTTTGGGTATCTAAGCAAAACCCGCTATACAAGAGTTGCAAGCACCCTCTGGCTAGCATCGTGAAACAGCTTTGACGATTGCTGCTCCGAACACCAAAGCACCTTGCTATCACCCCCGTGGTACTGCTATGCTTTCCAAAGTTGGTAGTGGTATACACTGGTTGTACAGTCAAGCAAAGAAAATGCTCCTCTTAATCCTCCTCACCGCCCATTGAGAGCCCTGATTCCCTTCGCATTCTCTCCCTCTCCAATTCCATCCTCAACTCTTCGTTTACAGCATCACGCTCCTCAAGTCTCTTCCGTGCTCCGCTCCGATCTAACAACCTTGCTTCTCTCTCTGCCTTCAGCCTTCTCTCCAGCTCCCGCAGTCGATGGATCCATTTTTCTTGCCCACTGGCGGACGAGTTGGAGCGCTCGTCTTGCTGATGGTAGGCTGGAATCATGAGCTCGCCGCGATTGTTGGAAGTTCGTGAAGCGATTGAATCGCTCCGTCGGCTTCCTTCTCCATATTCACTCCCGTTTACACCAGCACCAATATGCTCGATAACATTCGTGCTATGATGTCGCATCAAAGTCGCCGCCATTGCTGCTGAAGCACTGGCAGCTCCGGCATAACGAGAGCTTGAGCCTCGTGCTGGGATCGCAGCTCCAGCAAAGGATGGTGCCTCAGACAGCATTGAAGTTCGTGATTGGGTCCGAGAATGCTGAGGACGATGATTGGCGTGCGAATGCTGTTGTTGCAGAAGTGAAAGTTCCGCCTTCAGGATTCGGTTCTCGCCTTTCAATTTCTGCATTTCTGGTGAACTTGAGCTTCGCGATCCGCTCTTCATATTGGGCACTTGGGAAGCCTTCAGGTTGTTGAAGAGCTCCTCGATCCGTTCAAACTTCTTGATTCGCAGCTCCATTGTATGCTCAATATTTTGGTACTCTTTCCACAAGTCTTGCTCAACCCGCTTGATGCGATCTCTGAAAGAACCCAATGTCCCTTCAACCTGTTTCGCGGCCAGCAACAGGTTTCGGCTGAAACCTGGCCAGAACAGCATGTTGCCAATCACTTCTTGACTGGGTAGGTTACCATTGATGAGACTGTTACTGTGTGCCCAATCTGGTCCGCACATCGCGCTCAATCTCTTCCAGATGGTCAAAAGCACACTGTTACGCTCACTGAGCTGGTCCTTGTACTGCTGGTCCAGTTGACTCATTCGTCTTCGATCTGTTTGCCTGCCATTCTCCAGATCAGAGATGCGGGCGTTGTTTTGGGAGATGGTTCTAGCAGAGGCTGAATGAGATTTCAAAGCCTGCTCAAACGAATGTTTGTCAGCACGCCGAGCCTGTCGCTCCCGATCCAGAAGATCGGCAATCTTGCGACATTCCAACCCCGAAGATTCAAGCAAAGTGTCGCGATTCACTAGTAGTGTTTCCTTCTCGTCAAGTCTTCGCCTGGTCATGTCTAAATCGCCAGCGGTGGCGTCGAGATCTTTCTGTAGTTTCGTGACGGAAGTCAACAAGCTTGATCGCGTGCCCTTGGCATCACCCAACACTTCTCGAAGATTGTTTTCCAGCTCCATCAAACGCTCACGCCATGTCGTCGACTCGATCTCGCGAGAGGACAAAGCTTTCTTAAGACGACGAATCTCTTCTCTGGCCGTACCAGCTTCCCGATTGAGATCGTTCACAACACGCTGCACTTCTTGCTCTTTACTGCCAACAGCTTCATGCTGACGACGCTCTTCTGACAACCGACGTTCCAGATCTCTCGATCGGTCCTTTTCTGTGCTGAGAGACAGATGAGTCGCTTTCAGCACGGACTCCATATCTCCAATCTTGATCTTGTCCGCATCCTGTTCCTCCCGCAAGAAGGCAATCTCATTGTGTGCAGATTCTTGCTGCACGGTCAACCGCTGAACCTTTAAGTTGGCTTCTTCGAGCTCTTTTTCCATATTTTCGAGCTCTCTATTTGCGTCATCAAGCTCTGACTGGACTGTCTTGTATCGAGTTAGATTGTTCTGAGCATCTTCCTCAAGACGGATGATTCCTTCGGAAGCAGATCGCATCTCAGCTTGTAGTGCATTGAAATTTTCTTCCTGTGCACGAAGATCTTCTTCCAGACGGCTACATTCTTCTACTTTCTGATCGAGCTCATCTCCCAAACCATCGATTTCCTCTTGAGCTTCCGACTTCAGACTTTGAAATGCGGTATCCTGTTCTTCTGCAAAACGAACAGCATCGTCGCGTTCAAGACCCAGCAGCTGTATCTCTTCATTGAATTGATCCGCATCGGCTTGTGCTTGAGCGTCAATGGCATCCAAATCAGCACATACTTCGTCGAATTGGGTCTTGAGATTCTGGTTTTCGAGTCGCAATTCTGATACTTGATCACGAAGCCCTCCAACCTTGTGTTCGAACGCCTCTCTCTCGGCATCACTGAAACGTGACAGCCGAGTGGCGTTACTTGTACGCGAATTCGATCTGGCTCGAGATGCAGACCTCTCGAAAATACTATCTCCTGCGACCGATCTCACCCCATTAACGCCCAAGCGTCCCAGCTTTAGGTCTTCAATTTCTTGATAAAGACGTTCCTTTTCTTTGTTTCTCGATGTGAGAGTCGAGACCTGTGCGCTGATGGTCTTCTGGAGCTCCGAGTTTTCATGTTGCAGTCGTTCCATCTCAACGACAGCTGTCAAGGCTTTACTGCTGTTGTTTCGACCGAGGTCTGAAACAGACGACTGAGACATCAAAGATGGAAGCCGATTGTTCTTCCCAAGGGCTGAACGAGCTCGTCCATGAGCGTCGTTCTTTAGTCTGGTAATCTCATCTCGAAATTTCTTGTTGTCCTCCTCAGACTGTTCACGGGCAGCCGTTTCAGCTTCAAGCATATCTTTCCACATATCTCGCTCCTCTCGTGAACCGACATCAGAACCTGCCGCACGAGTGTCACCCAGAGATCTTACCATTTCGGCTAATCGTCTCTTCTCGGTCTCTTTGGCAATGCTTTCCGACCGCAGCTTCTCGATTTCGATTTCGAAGCTCTCCATCCTGTCGCGTAGATACAGCACTTCTTCTTCAGCCGTCGGCGATCTTTCTTCATCTGTTCCATATCCCTGATCGGCAGTAGGAGAGCCCTCTTCCTTGAGCCTGTTCTCTAAATCTCGCACCTGTTTCCGCAGAAAATGGTTGTCCCTCTCAAGTCTGAGCTTGTCAGATTTGAGCTGGACATTTTCCGTGATCATGTCTTTGACACTATCGTCGGAACGTTTCTGCAATGCTTGGTCAAGGAAATGTATCTTCATTTTGAGGTCGAAGTTCTCTTTTCCGAGCCTTTCTACAGTACTTCGATGTTCTTTCAAGGTCAAACTCTTCGACATGCGCCCAGCGGCCGGAGTCATTCCTGCCATGTTCTTGTCCGGTGAAGTGTCGAAGTGATTTAGACGATACTGCTTCGCAAATGTTCCTGGAATTTCGATGTCTCGAACGTTGTTCGCAATGACCGTATCGGTCGGCATTGCAAGGTCTCGCATTGAAGGTTTCGGAGTCAGATAGCCCTCGTCTTTGCTCCGCTGCTTGCTTACCAGGGGACTCTCTTCATTCAGCGTGCTCAGATCCGTGGTGCCACCAATCGCCCTGCGACCTTTAGTTTCCTCGCCCTCACTTAGCGCCGAAAACCCTGACGCTATGCTGCCTAGGCTAGTGGACCTCGACAAAGTCATTCTAGCTTTACGTTGTAGTCGAGGTTCTGGGCGTGCTCCTCCTGACTGAAGTGCGTAGTCGGCTCCTAATGTAGCATCACTCGCGGTCTCGGTGTTAGAGCTTGCCAGAGACGAATATGAAAACCTCTGACTAGATTGACGACGATTGAGGTATTTAGGTCTCTGGGAACGGGAATCTGCTTGCTGCGACAGATCTTCGGTCGACTCGAAACTGCCATCGGTGAAATGCTGATTGTGTGGTCCGCTTTCACGTACGTCGGCCTTTCGAGGTGTGACTTCGACATCCTCGTGTGTATTATGATAGACACTTCTTGTCGGTGATTGGGGGACTTCGTGTTCATCAGCCGTTTCGTAGCCGCCCAGTGTTGTTTGGGATATCACTCTTGACACAGTTCTGGCAGCTGCTGCGGCGGTGGGAGAGGATGACATGGTCTCCAACGACGACGTATTTTGTGGTATAGGGGTAGTAATCTCCTCTTTCTTGACCTGCGGGACGACTTGTTGCTCGGGAGCTGGAGTTTTGTAGGCGGCTGGCGGCGTCTGCGGCGACCAAATATCACCCTTTGCGCCCTCCGAAGTCTCACTCTTGATGTCCCCAAAAGAAGTCGAAGTGTCCGCGGGAAAAGATTTCAGGCTTCTTGCCCGATCATCATTGGGCATCGCGAAAGTGAATGCGCCTTCGGTTCCCTGCTCATTGCCAGCTATGTGAGAGATTTCGGGAATAAAACTCGATTCGACATCCATGAGTTTCTTGTTCATCTCTCTCTCCTCGATGATCGTACTATTTGCGGCAACGGCATTGGCATTTTCGGAGTGCAACGGAAGGAGGCTGCTGTGTTTGCAGGGTGCTCGTGGGGAAGATGTATCCGCAACGTCTCGGTCGCTCTCCTCAGCGTGATCTCCAGCTTCGGATGCGAATTCGTCTTCCGTCTCGAAGCCTCCTGGTAATCTCGACGTCCTCCGGCTCGGCTGCGGTCTGATATCGGTGGGAGCTGACATGATTAATCAGCTCCTTCCGCAAGAGCCAAGCGCAATGCTCTGTTCAGTCTTCGTTGTGCGTATCTGGCTTTGGCCAATGCAAGCCGTTGTCGCTGTGGGACAATGTCATGAGTATCTGCAAACAGAGGTGTCATGCAGACGCGTTTCCGGTGAGATCACGTCGCACAACGAACAATGCCTGAGATGAAAAGACTGGCAGATCAAATTGGCATCATTCTAGCCAAGGATTGTGATGATTGCATTGCAGGCACGATGCTGCTATCGTGTGTCTCTTGCATATCAAAAATCCTCGCCGTGGATCATGATGGTCAGGGGGGGCCCAGAAGCGCGCTAAATTAGATCCGGAAGCACCTGCAGTTTAGCCCGACATCATCACAACGGTCCGAGCTCTGACGTATTATCTTCTACTCCTTTTCCTCGTACTATCCCCATTTCCTCCACTGGCAACGCTCTGTAGGCACAAAGGCACGAGAGGATCCTTCATCCAGGCCATTTGCAGGGCTGTGCAACTTTCAAGGCTCGGATATTACCTCTCATCAAGAGATGACTCGCATATTGAGGCAGAACAAACCGAGCAATTGAATGTCATTTACTGCCCTTGGATTCCTCTCCGACCGGAGAATATTGGCATGAGGTGGACTGTTGTACCTTTTCGGTATTACAAGTCATACGGTGCCAGACGCTATATGAAAACGTAATGACGAACAGTCAATGGACTCGGTTGTCGATCGCTTTCTTCTGCACAAAGCCCCGGTCGCGCACCACGCGTGGCTATCTTTCTTGGTTAACTAGCTGTGTTCTCATCACGTATTCTTCCTATTCCATTCATATAATCTCATCGTCAAACAACACATAAATGTCCTATTATGTATGGCTAGAGGGTCTGGTTGGGTGGAGTTCTGGATCATGACACAGAAGCTGACGCAGTGAATCTCACAGCAGCAGCAAGTTCTGGCAAGGTCTTCTGGCGAGGAATACGGACGTTGTGACTTCATGATGCCCATCCAGACATCTTTGATCTGCAAAGTCTGGACTCAGGAGATTGGGTGAGAGACCAATTCTGCAATCGCTTATGAAAACGAAGATGTTCTCATGATCACAATCTTCAGAGTAAAGAAAGATAACACAGGAAAAGACAGAGGAGAAGAGGAGAATGTGTCTTCCATTTTTGCGTGAAATATTTACGCAGTCTTCTTAGGTGAGTGTCAAATTGAGCTGAAAAGGATGGAGAAATTGGGGTCAGCTTCCCGAGATCAGAAAGATGCCACATGTGCAGCGCTAAGATCAAACCTCAAAGCCGTAAAAGTTCGCAACTGCTGGGCGTATTTGAGCGGACTGGTGCAAACGAAGTGCGTCTCATAGGAGTATTCCTCGTTGGGCATATTGAAAACTCAAGATGCTGGTGAGGCTATCAGCCCAATTGGAGACCACAGAGTCGACGAGGCTTCTTTATCGATAAGATGGTGGGGCACACCATGGCGCAAGATGCGACACGCTGGCCAGAATTGACCATTCCGCGATACATTACAATTGAGAACATTCAATGGGTAGGATCTGGCGGGAAAAGAAGCTCCATGTCATTGTTCCAATTCCATGTTCATCAATGCAAGTAGAAGTCGTGTTCCGAGCATCCCTCTGCTGGGCAAAAAGGATGGTGCGGAGGTCTGTTTTAGTGATTGCAAGGATGTCGCGTATGATGCAGTGTCTTTTGGGCGGTCGAGGGGTCCAGGTACGGGAATTTCAGTTCCTGGCCCTAAGCAGATCCAGGCCTCGGCCCTCGAGCGTGTCCTAGAAGCTGAGCGACGGCGCCTGAGGGGAACCGCAACTGGGCTTTTCAGCGCAGAGGCTAATCCATCATGCCATGCATTTCCACCATTTCACTTCCAACCTGCTTCAAAATGTGGATAGCAATCGAAGCTGCAGACCGCTGTTTGAGGTTTGCTCGACCAGCTACCTCACACTGTGCTTGCAGACACACCAGAAGGAGCTAGCTCTGTTTCAGTGACGACTGGCCCAGTAGAGAGTGATTCACGAGGAGCGGCTCGCGAGCAGAAATGTCTCTGAATTGCCGTTTAGGCTTGCGGTCAAGAAGCATGATATGTGGGAGGTGGGATGCCGGTGTGGTATCCGAGATGCATCACGGGACAAGATTCCGCAGCCAAGCCAGCGCAGGATGCAGGATGCAGGAAGCATACAGGAGCGGAATCTTTCGCAAATAGAGCCTGGTCTGCGAGTGATCTGATTCGGCGATGAGCGTGGGTAGAGGTACGTGCTGAGCGTCACTGATATTACATGTTGTGCAAATGCTGTACGTGTATGCCATCGTAATAGCTGACTGCATCCATGAAGCCAGGGTGTAGGGGGGGGGGGGTTTAGCTTTCAGGAACATGATAATTACCAAGAGCGGAAATTGTTTAGAAGGTCTGGTCGAGATGATGCTAAGTACTATTATGGTCTGAAGGCCAGATAGAATGGTAGCGGACAAGAGTAGAGTTAACAGGAAGATCGACTAAAGACCAAGCAGCTCGACCGTATCAAGATTCCAGTGATGCAACGGAAGGTTGCCATTGGCCCCAGGCATGTGAATAGATACAGATGAATGCAGGCCAGGAGTCCAACTATGCACCAGCGGGCTTCTTTTACGAGCAAGTGACACAGCGGAAGTCTATGATCTTAGCTGCTTGATGAAGATGCTGTTCATCAGTGACTCGTAATTAGCAGCTAGTAATTACCACGGGCCAGGACACGCGAGTCACTGCCCACTCAGAAGTTCGCCGCCCATCGTCCCCCCACTTTAGCTCCTTTCGCTTAGTTGATTAGTTGGTGGGTCTAGCCTCTCACCTCTGTTGACGGGAGGTATGGGGGTGAAACTTCTTCTCTGCGGCAGTGCTGCCGGCCTGGCAGGCTCGAGGCCCTCAACTTACCCCGTTAGATTCAACTATCAAGTATCAGTCCACTACGTTGGATTTAACTATTAACTCTGAGTTAATCACCTTAGTGGGAATCTGTCAAGGCGCGGCCGGCTTTCTTGCCCCTCTCACTCGGTCATCAAAATGCCTGCTGTGATCTTCCCTTCCCGCCATGCTCATGCTCCTGCTGCTGCACACGCAATCCTCCCACTAGTTGCTCTACCACGTTCGCAACACTGCCGCTTCCCTCCCCGTCTCCTTCTTCCTTCTTCCACGATCATTCATCACAGAATTGGCCGAGAAGCCTCACTGCGCTCTGCTACGTTGACCTCTTCATCTTTCCCGCCGCTTGGAAAATTGGCTGAGAAGTTGAGCCAACAGACCAAACCCCCAGAGCCGCTGCGGATCGACCGCCGACTTTCCACCCTCCTTCCACCACCCCCCCCCCCAAGCCCACCTTATCATCCATTCCGTTGGCCTCGACCTTTTTGAAGGCCGCCACACAATTCCAATTCCGCCCGGTCAACTGCGCAACTTCGCCTCTCCTTGGCCGTCCTCTGCTCGGTCGCTGGCCTCTCCCCGAGTACCTCCGTCAGCAGCACCTTATCGACCAGCCTCGCAGCCTTCATTCGACCCCACTCCACCCTCGGCCTCTGTTCGTACCCGATCCAGGAGCTAACCTACACTGCCCAAAGGAGAGGAGACTCGCTCGGTATACCTGAGTGTCGCCCGTGTGCGCGGCCTTCGGGCCGTCTTCGACACATCCATCCCGCCTCTTTAGAGGTGTTCTTTGCGAACGCCGCCGACGTTCCCATGAACATGTCGACCATGACATTCCAACCAGTAAACTCTCCATCGGTACAATCCGACCATTCGCTCGAGCTTCATGATGATTCAAACACTCCTACAACCCCTCGAGCTCGCGCAACGCAGATACCTACAAAGCAGGATATGGCCGGCGGCAGACAAGACATCAACACACCCATCCTCTCCGCCCCTGCTCCAAACCTCCCCGGTCAAAAGCCTCTTCCAACCTCACCATTCCCCGTTCCAGGCGAAAACGAAACGAAGCTCAGCTTACTACAGAGAGGTGGATCGAACAACTCGGGTCAATCGAGCCGCAACGCGGAAGAGATGGATGTAGACGGATCCGACGACGACCCAGATGGCTCTGACAACGACACGGAGAACGGGGAGCCGGGTAGATCTTCGAAGAAGAAAAAGGGCCAGAGGTTCTTCTGCACCGACTTTCCGCCCTGCAATCTGAGCTTCACCCGCAGTGAACATCTCGCTCGCCATATCAGAAAGCATACGGGAGAGCGACCTTTTCAGTGCCATTGCAATCGAAGATTTTCACGTCTCGATAACCTCCGCCAACACGCGCAAACGGTCCACGTCAATGAAGACATTCCAGCCGAATCGCTTGCAGCTACCGGCACCCGTTACCAGAGGCAGATTAGAACGGAGAAATTGAGGCCAGCTGGTAGTCGAGCGCGGAGCGGGACCCTAGGCAGTCAGGGTGGTCACGGTCGGGGTCACAGCCGAAATCTTTCCGCCTCCAGCATCGGCTCCACCGCATCGAACTACAGTACTACCGAGGCTCGCAGACGACCACCCCCCTTGCTGATGGCCACCGACGTGGGTGCTCGACCGCAGCTCGCATTGGAACGCCCAGGCACACCTCCGTCACATTATCGCGCGTATTCAACCAGCTCACCGGGTGGGATGACAACTCCTACTTCGGCAACGTACTCTGCAAATCCAGGCAGTCCAGGATATGGATCTTTCATGGAATCCCCTGTCTCAGGAAACTCTAGAATGGCAGGCTTCTACGGTAGTCGCACCCCAGGCAGGCGCCTCTCTGTCCCTTCGAGCGCAAATGCGTTCCAATCATCTCATGCCCCTACTCAGCCGCACTCCTATGTGAGTCCGTTACCATCTTCTCCGAGCAACTTTTCGAACAATCCCAGCAGTTTCGCCACTCCAACATCTTCACAATTTGCATATTCCCGCATGGAATCCGGCATCTCTCCTGCTGAGGCTGAATTACGAAGGAGGACATGGCATCCTTCATCGTACGCTGCGGCTGGATTCAACTACTCTCGGCCTGCAACGAGCGGCCTGAGCTTTTCGCAGACTCCGGACACCTTACAACCTGCTCTTACCACATACGCCACAGCCGTAGCTGGTCAGGCACCACGCCTGCCTGGGATCGAAAGCTTCGATCAGGTCCAGCATCATCCTTCCACACCTCCACGTCGCCAACCCAGTCCTATGCAGATCGACACTCCGCCGCGGCCACCATCATATGCGAACCACAGTAACTTCCATCCACCTGCGCCACCCATTTCCGATCATCGAAGGGGACACTGCTCTTGGGATGGGTCGCACCAAGGTGGGTTTTCGAGACCTGGCCTGCAGACGAACTTATCGAAAGATGCCACCTCTTGGGGCCAGCAAACTCTCAATGAAATCCAAAATGCTGCATCTCGTCCGACCCTTCTGAACACCGCGACTACTCCTTATCGGCCAGGCGGTGCAATCATCCACAATGAGCCGCCTCGTCAATCCAACTTCGAATCCTCTCAACCGCAACCTACGACGCCGCAGCGAAAGAAGAGACTTGGATGGTACAACGGTCCTCCCAGCAACGCCACGCAGCGGAGCCAAATTGCTCGAAAATCTCCGGAGGATTCTAGCAGCAGTGATGGTGTTCCAACCCCGGGCACGTCGGCAGCAGAAATTCATCCTGCTATCGTACACAGCAATGGGTATGTTGAGCCTCATCATCACGTCCTGCCTGTGGAAGCCCAAGCGAATGTAAGTGCGCCGCGTTCACGTGAAGGCAGACAATGACGATTTTTCATAGCCTTGCATATCCCCGCCCATGGCCCTATCCAGCCATCCTGCTCCACCCCGAGAACAAGCTCGGAGACCGTCCTACTTTGCCGGACAACCTAGTGCTCACAACGACATGGGTCGTCTCGAGGCTTTAGTGGCAGTGGCAACTAGCGAGGACAAAGCAGCTACTGTTGCAAGATGAATTTGATTCTATTCTTTTCGCAATATCTACCCTAGCTTTTCGAACGCCTTTGTCTTCATGAGTGGGCATGTAACGAATGACTTTTGTTCACGAGGAAGCTGTTTGACGACGTCCTGCTGGGTTCTGCCCTCGGGTTCCTATCTTGGGAAGCAATTTCTCTAGCACCAACGCGCCTTCTGCCATGCATTCTGGATTTTGCGGATGGATAGGGGCGGTCATCCTGATTTAGCGGGCGTTTGGTTGAACACTTGTAGTTCTCATATACCCACTTTCGTTGGCTGCGCTTTACTTACAAATTCGAGCCTTAATACTCCTGTTGATCGACCCATCACGCTGTTTCCCTTCGGGTTCTCCACAGCGTTGCTTTTCGAAATGTTACATTACACCGTCTGAGCTGACTCACTTTTTTCGACAAATCAAGCACTCGATCTATTTCTCGTTGAGAAGAAACATTCCTCCATTTTGCTTGCAAAAAGGGAACCTGCTCCATTCACTGCAACCCTTGCCCGAGAAGATGTCTGCTGCCTGTTTGTGCTGGCTTTTTCTGACGTTTCAGTTGGAATTTCTCTGGAACTGACGGTGCTCGTTTGTCACATCTACTCAAAGCAGGAAGGTTCCCTCTTAATGTGTGCAGGTACTCGAAAGTTCAAGCTATGGAGATGCCGCCTGCCTTGCTAGTTGTACGACAGGGTGATAGCAAACATGATCTGACCTCAACAACACAGCTGCTGTCAAAGTCCGATTCTTGACGATCGTTTCACCAAATCTCCTATTTCCATGGAAGACTTTCCAGCGACAGCAGGTACCCGCTGATGTCAGATTTGATGATCACAGATCAACGATATGCCCAGTCCTCAAGAACACGTGGACCTACTCGATGAACCGGAGTAGGAAATGTTTGATAGTACAGATCTTGTGAGGCGGGTTTCCTGGTAGGACTTGTTACTAAATCACGTCGTCAGGAAACTGGAAGCATTCGTCGTTGAGCGGCATTCGAGGACTCTTAGATATTAGGAAGATACAGCATGAGATACAGATGCCCGCGGCATCGTGCAGTGAAACAGACTCCCCTCGAGACATTGCCTCCACATGGCGTGCAATCTGATGCAACTCAATGAATATGCAGAGGCAGGGAGGGATCCAAATGGATCATGGGAGGGGGAAATTGCAGATGAAGGCCTTCGAAATCCCGAAACACCGCAAACGATGGCAGCTGGCAAATTTCGCTGTGTTTCGAATGTTGATGTTGATAAGTACTATCTTCCGCTCACTGCCTTCCACCATCGGCTTCCCGCAGACGATTCCCAAACCTCGTTTTCCTCCTTCTTTTGTTTCCCTTGGCTATTCAATCGTTCCAACTACAAAGACTGACACTCTTTCACCGTTGACCTTCAGCACCACTTCTGCAATCTCCTCCAACTCTTGTCCCTCGTTTGGATTTCACCTTTTGACCGCAGCTTGTCTCCGCCTTTCGAGGATCTCGTCCCTTTCACTTCTCGACGAAGATCACAATGAAGCTCTTCATTCTCACTCAGCTTCTGGTGGTTGCAACCGCAGCTCTCGCCGGTGTCATCGCCCCAGACCAGCCAGATGCTATCTCGTAAGTCAAAGAAATTTCGTCTCTCACTTTCACCTCACTTTCAAGAGTTGCTTGAGGATAGACGAAATAACACCTTGTACATCTTTCGCGAGGGAGCAGTCTTCAAAAGGGAAAACACACATCTTTTCTCCATTCTTGGGTCTTGGGCTGCTGAGATGCGTGGCTAATCTGCTTGCTCGTCAGTTCCACTCTTTGCCGGGATGTCGCTCCTACCACAGTCACCGTGATTCTCACTCAGAACCAAACTCAGATTGAAACCATCACCGAGACTTCAGTTACTACAAGCATCGCTCAACCAGGTACCGTTACCGTTGCCCTCCAGGGTCCTGGTGCGATTTCATCCTCTCTTAGCTCTGCATTCTCGGTAGAATCTCAGCAGCTTGAAATCAATAGCCAGTTGGCACCGAATAATCCTTTCACTTCTGGTCATCCACCTACTGCAACCTCGGCCACTCGTTTCACAAGAACGATTGTCGTTCCAGTCGTCGAAGCTACCAAGACGTCTGCAGCAAGCGGCCAGAATTCTGCAACGGATGTCTATTACATTGGTGAGAGCAATGGGACTACGACTTGGTTGACAAACTTTACTCCACAGGAGAGCATGACTATCGGAACAACGACGGTGACCTTATCTCCTGTCCCTTCCGCATCAGCAAGCCACATCAATGGCTCGAGCCTGACTGTACATGCTACTCACACCAAATCTGTCACGATGACAACGAGACGTTCAAATTCCTTGTCACCAGCGAATGCAGGTAGCTTCACCAGCATCGGATATCAGGGTTGGAACTCGTCAGTGGTCGGCTCAGCTGCCGCTACGGCGTCGGGATATTCCAGCGATGAAGGAGGTGTAAGCGCACCGTCATCGTTTCAAACTGTCACTGTCCGTCGAAGCACTGCCATCAATACAACCACAGTACATCTCCTCGCATCTCCGACGAGCCTGGCTTTGCCAACAGACGCTTATGGATCGACCGTCAACCTTACATTCCCTAGTGCTGGCTATGGCCATAAGAAACGCTCCGGAGAAGATGGTCGTCGACGTGCGGTCTGTGAGTGGGTCACTGCAACGATGCGTGGGACTCCCGTCTCATGGCCCAACAATTGGGACGGCAGCAAGACTGTCAATTGTGCAACCGTTGCTTCGTCTGCTCCACAGCCTCCCCCTACGGCACGTATGTAATGCAGAACGCCTTGGATGATCACCAAACTAATTGTTGTTCCAGCACCAACACTGGTCACTGTCACTGTCACAATGGGAGAGACGTCACCAACGAGGGAAATGCCCGTTTCCAGCAATGCTCCTGCAACAGAGACAGTCATCCCTATCTCTTCAATCTCCACTAGTACCCGTGCGGCTGCATCAACCTCCTGTGGTGTGTCTGGTGATTTCACCCTAGACGTACGTCTCCTTGATACCATGATCTGATCCAGCCTAATTGCAGCAGTTCGACACCCTGCCTCAGTTCTTTGCACCAGACAACAATACCGCACCTTTCCCTCCTATTTTCAACCCTTACCAACACCTCTTCTTCTCCTCTGGCTGGGCATATGCTCCTCCACCTACAACTCCTGTTGCGCCTCAAAACGGTAGTCATCTCGCAGTATACGTCCCGTTCGCCTCCGAGACCAACAGCTCCGTTTCGCAGTCTCCGAATGCCGGTGATGTGCCGCCTGGGTCCTTTGGTGCTGGTCCTCGTGCTTCCGACAACGCTTATTGGTTCGATATCGACACGCTGTACGTCTTTTGTGATAACGGTGCAAACGATCCAGCTGTGACTTGCGACGTCGTGGTTACTGGCTATCAGTGGGACAATACCACGCAGTCAGAAATTGTGGTTGCCACTCAGCATTTCCCTCAGCCACCCTGTCCAGGCTTCCGTAATTGTCGGATCAGCGAGATATTTCTCGACACCCAGTTCCGCGACTTGAGCAGTGTGAGCTTGTATGCAGTCGTCAATGGTCAGCAAAAGATGTTCTTTATGGACACTGTTCAATTGACATGGTGGGACAACACCTGTGAAGCTGGCCTCCATCGTGCGAGCCAGGTCTAAAGGTCTTACCAATGACCACCCTGCGAGTCCACCTCAAGACTTGTTCAGAGCTACTGCACCTGGAAGGGTGGATTGCACGCGAGGAGGAATCCGAGAAGGAGAGGTTGAATAATGAGCTGCTCTCTTGGGCCTGCGGATCTGACCAATGAACATCGAGCCTGTTCATTAGTATTGAATTGTAGCTAGGTTCCAGGAGATAGATTGCTTGAAAGGTGTGAGCTTAGGAATCTTCAGAAAGGACAATCGGACAGATCAGAGTGGATTGAATCAATCAAACCAGATCGTCGGGTCGTGCAATGATTGAATTCAATTCGCATTTCCCTATTTAGATGCCTATTGCCTAGTCCTATCGTTCGCAAGATGTTACTCGTTCCTGAGACAAGGATTTAACACAAGCTCCTCCAGCTTCCATGCCATGCATTGCCAGGTTCGCTGTTGTGGTTGTTTCCTGCCACTCCTCAAAAGACGCTTCGCCGAAGAATTTTGGCTTTTACCCCGTGCCCACTTCATGCAATTCTCAACTTCGAAATGTTTCACCATACTTGACGAAACCTACGCAATGCCCTTATTGACACGAATTGTACACTGGCCCAACGTGCTTCCACACGTTTCAATACAGTCCGCTGCAAATGACGGAAACGCATTCTCACATCTTCGTCCTTTTGGCCTTAGAGGCTGTTGAATCTGTGCGTGGAAACGGGGCACCATGCTTTTCATGGACAACCCCGTGGCTAGAGTTTGTGATGTTGGCATCGTCTACTCCGAATTGGATTTCAGTAGCTTCGTTCGAATGGATGCTGCTCATGTCAATTCTGTCTCCATGTTTAGCTGCGCGATTGTGTTTGTGGCCAATGTCTTTTGAGAACAATCTTCGTTCGTTTCAGTAAAGGAGAAATCATCGTTGCATGTGGAGTCCTCGATCCTTCTTCAGAAGGCTTTCTCATACTGGAAGTTTTTGACACTGCTTCAAGCACGTCTCCATGCCAAGGTGTAGTATTTCTACTCTTGTCTCCTGGAATTCAAAATGTCTCCTTGGTCCACTTCTTTGGTGTAAGTTTCCTATCATATAGAGGTCTCCCTCCAGTCCAGCAAGCTCCAGCTTTTATATCGACTGTACGAGCAGACTTGGTCAACGATCATGGCAGCCTTGACACAAGACACTCTTACCAATGCAGGTGCAAGAGAAAGGCTTCAACAAAAACTGTCACGGCAGCGACGCTTGAATATACCTTCACATCCACCATCGAGATCAGTCTCTCCGAAACCCTGTCTCAAAAACCCGAGCACGTGACCAGAAGGACGAAAGCTAGGCGTGGCAGCTGTCAGGTTTGCTGCGAGGGAGTACATAAGAGATATGGCTCCGGTAGAGGGGTCTGGCAATGGACAGTGGGAGGGTCCATCGATGCGTATGCCGAGTAAAAACATCGGAAGTAAGTCAGGGGATTACGAGCGTGCTGTCAAGGCTGACAGGAGATCAAAAGAAGAGAAAGAGGGTCGGCCACCTCATCCCAAGGGGGATTTTGACGAAGACAGGCCGGATAGAAGGAGGATAAGAGAAGAGAAGAGAAGGCCACGACTTCGGGAGCATGATATCGAAGGAAACAGGCATAACGGTAGAAGCAAAAGTGCCGATCAAATTATCCGCCGTCTGGAGAATTCATTCCTGGACGGACGGAACAAAACTTCTGTTGGAGAGAGATATCAGAGCACGAATCGAAAGTCGTATGGAAATGGTAGACGGCTGGCTGAGTATCGCCAGGACCACGAAGGGGATGACATAACGTTCCGCACGGAGACTTGAAGGTCTTCAAAACTGCGTTTGACTCCGGTGCTCGACACCAGCTGAGAGAGCATGAGAGACCAGAAGCAATGTATAGACTCGTTGAGCCCAAGCCGAATGCAAGGGTGTACATCAAGAAAAGAAGAGCCGAACCAACGTCACCCAGTGTCTCTGACGAGGGTGCAAATCGGGGGAGCCCCGAATTTTAAGATACTATCAATTTGAGGGATGATGACCGGCCGAATTTTGCGGTCGTTCTTTGGCCATTCTTGGGTTTGAGAGCAGATTTGGTAACAATCATCGTCACTGTCATACCCACCGTTTCGGTCGATTGACTGATGGAACGCAATTAAAACCTCCTAATGATTGCCGTATTGGGCGCTAGGTGAAAACACGACTCCTTGCGTTTCAGAGCCGAATCGCCATGTTCGGCATGAACCGAAGTGAACCGGGATGCTTTTGAGGACATGTTGTACGTACGAGAGACCGACTGCGCTGCTACACCTCACTGACATACCAAAAGGATGCATAGTCTGAGCTGCTATGTTCTAAGTGGGGAAAATACCTGAAATGCCTTTATGACTCTGCTAGGACGACCTCCGTATTCCCACCACAGCTTCCCAATTGTTGCCACGGTGCGACGAGGCAAATCACCTTTTCTTCTCAGTATCATGTGGTTGCTTGCCAGACAATTCCCACCCGTTTGTTTGAGAGTCGCACACGGTTAAGCTATACTTAGGGCAGGGGTTCTTTGCATGACGCTTTGGGACGCTAATGTTTCTTTAATACAGTGGCCGTCTCCTAGGGACATGAATCCCGTACCTCCCCGAAGAATTGTACCCTGTTGCTTTTATATCATCCTTAATTGCAAAGCAATGTGTATATTGCTCTTCTATTTGTTAAATTCTCCTGTTTTTGAAAATCTCACACTCATTCATAACTTCTATACCAGCACTATCAGTCAGGTCTTGATCACCCGCTTACTTTCCGGACAACCTACGCCAGGCACCATACTACAACATGGACCAAAGACGTCAGCTTTCAGGAGGATTGTCCAGGCAGTTACACTTGGGAGTACCTTCACCTTCTTCTTCTTCTTCTTCTTCACGATCCTCCCCGTCCCCAGACACCAGACCTAGACCTTCACTTTCAAATTCAGCATCTGCTGGTTCAATGCGCAGGATCGATCGAGTGATGCAGAACATGAGTACTTTGTCCTTTGACAAAAAGGGAGGAGACTCGTCCGACGATGAAGAGGACGATAGGGCCGGCTTGAACAATATGGCACGGATCGATGAAGCTATGAGGACGTGCAGCTCCTCGAAAGAAGCCGCACCCCCTCCCAGGCGAACAGCGGAGGTGGCTTCGGGCGAGCGCCGCAACGACCCACGTGGTCAGAGGCACATCCAAGACGGCGATAGGCGACGTCGTGAAGATCAGGCTCGTGAGCGAGAGGAACGTCATGAGCGAGAGGAACGTCGTGAGCGAGAAGAACGTCGTGAGCGAGAAGAACGTCGTGAGCGGAAAGAACGTCGTGAGCGAGAAGAACGTCGTGAGCGAGAGGAACGTCGTGAGCGAGAAGAACGTCATGAGCGAGAAGAACGTCGGATTGGAAGAGACCTTCGCGACCCAGGAGAGGGCCGTGAGCTGGGAGGGCCCCCTGCCCGCAGAGAAGGCCATGCCCGAGGAGAAGATCGCGATAGAGGAGAGCGCCGTGTGCGGGAGAGGAGCCGTGACCGAGAAGGACGACGTGCTCGGACCACCTCTCCTGCGAATAGGAGAACGCGACGACGCTCGAGATCACGACAACGCTCAAGTTCACGACATCACTATGAGCCTCCGGACCGTCAACAACTCCGGCACGGAGGTAGACATGGTTCACTAAAGTCTCGTGATTGAATCAATTACAGAGCCTCATATCCACTTTCAAAATGAAGCGATTGAAAGAGAGGCAATAGGGACTCGGCTACGGAGGTTGGAGATCCATGAGCCCCAAGCCTGTGAGCACCTTCTTTGGAGGCCAAGCAGCGAGCTTCACAGGGTACTATCTCGTTTAGCAGCAAGGCCCATTTGGCCGCATTCAATCTCCCGTAAATCAGTCAATGGCCGCACTTCTCAACAGCGAACTCTTTGAAAATGCCTTCAACCCGTTGCTGATGCATTTTTGGGATCGAAAAGACCTCTGTCATAGACTGCCTAACCTCTTCTCTCCAATAAAGCCACGATCCTCAGCGATATTTTGGAGCACAAATCCCGGTTCGGCACACTCTCACTACTGTCAAGGCTTGAGGCTCATCTCCACGGCGCACCTCAAAGATCAAGACTCTCCTCACTTCTGTCGCACTTTGAGCGAGTCAGTCCGCTCTCAAATCCCCTGGGCCAAGCTTCAGAGGGCTGACTTGGTCAAAGCGCAGATAATCCTCTCACCGTCTCGGGCCATCTTTGCGTAAGATGGCGACAATATTGACCGCGACTGACACGCCTCTGCTGAGGCAAGATAGCAATGTGCTCCTTTGCTCTTCCTACATAATGATGGCCACGAATCTTGGTACGAGCAGTGAGGATGATGTGCCACCACAATAATTCTATTTAGTTAGCCCCCAGTGCTGAATTTAGCAGCCAAGGACTTGCCAACCACAACACGACCACCACGCGCCTCCAAGTTTGCCCTCCTGCTGCTGCTCTCGTGGCACCTTGCATCAACTTCAATGCTCTGGACAGGCAGACTGAGGCAGGTTCAAGCTGCAAACATTGTTGCTGAGGTGCCAGAAAGTGCACATCTATCCTCAAAAGATCGATCTTCAGCAAGATGACCTTGTGAGACCTGAAACCGCGGGGTGGAGCACTGCCTTGCTTGCCTGGCTTGCCTGGCCTTGATGTCCTCGATCAACGTCGGGCCTTATTTGGCCTTCGCCCAGATCCATACTATCGTGCACTTACGTTACGACCCGGAAAGGCTAAGCCCACTGTATATTGCTCTTTCCAGAATACTCATCTACTCTATGTACCTGTCAAGCAAATGGCTAGAATAGCTTTGAACTAGCTGGAAATGCTTGTCGAATTGAATGAACGGACGCCCTGAGGCGAAGGCTGTTTGCCAATACTGCTATTTTCATAATACTCATCTACACTATGTACCGTTTGCTAAGCGGACACCGGTCCAAACCAACCCTCTTTGTTGTGCTGCGCTTAGGCTTTCAACATATATGGGGCTGCAATGCGAGCTCAATGTCTCGCTGTTACCTTTCTGCTGCCCTTTTGAAGATATAATGCCCTCTTGCTGCCTCTGTCAAAGAGATTCTGCAGCCATCACTACTCATTCCATCCACAAAACCTTCATCTATCAAGTCAACACATACAAACCCTTCACCACCACAATCATGTATTTCGAAAAAGCCATCCTAGCCCTCGGCCTCCTCCCAGCCACCCTCCTCGCTGCTCCCAACTCTTCTCCCCCGTCAAAAAGAGCAACATCTTGCACAACCATCTACCCAGAATACGCCCGCGTCTCCCAACCTCAACCTATTGAATCCTACCTCCCGGGCTTCCTCATCAGCCAAGCCAGCTACGCCACCGCCAAGAACGACATTTTCATCGAATTCAACGTCCCCCCCAACTCCTACGGCTGTCAGCTGGAAACCTACTTCCCACCTGGCTACCCCATCACTGCTTCCGGACGTCAAGATGTCTACCTCTACAGCACCGACAGGCCGGTGAGTCGCTCGCCGAAGGGTGTCGATGTCAGCTGGGCCTATTCGCCTGCGACGGTGAGTCAGGTGGTCACGACGAGGTTTGAGTCGAATCCAATCACGGCGACGAAGAAGGTGATGAGTAGTTTTACGTGTCAGGAGAAGATGACGTATCGGTTGAGTATTGGGAGCGATTACACGGATGCCGGGAGTGTGAAGTTCGCCCAGGGAGGTGGTGCTGGGTTGAGGATGACTTATGACTGTTGATCGGGATGATGGGACGTCTGTGATGGTGGCGTGGCATTGGGAGGACCATCTCGTCGTCAGGAGGGCTTGCGATGCAGGATCACGGTTGCCCAAAGCATGATATGGAGTACAGCTTTGGCACTTCTCCGGCGTTCCCTGACTAGCATCGAAAGTGATGCTTGTCTTGATTCATTCCAATCGATCGTTTTCCTGAAATCACGCCAGATTATTCGACAGAGGCCGCCTCAAAGTGACCAGCCAGCACGTGCACCCTGAAGGTTTCGTCCCAAATCAATCCCTACTTCACCATCACTACGACAGATGATGGAACCAAAACCACGACCCACAGTCACCGCCCTCATCTTATCCACTCGTAAGCAACAGCAAATGACTAAATGGGGTATTCCGCGATCCCACGGCTCCGAGCCACCAGTCGTGGGACACAGGATCGAGCCAATCAGCGGGGAGATGTCTCATAATCAATGTCAAGGGCCTGGTAGAGGGGGGTGGGGGTCTCGCCAAGGAACAGCTAAGTAACTACCCGAATTGGTAACTGATTGAGCCAAGCCATTGAGAGACCTGCCACCAACTTTCTTGGTGACTTGAAATCAACCAATCACTCACTCGACCTGGACTCTATCCGTGAGATAACTGATTATTCTTGCCAAACGCTGCTCTTCTATCCGTTGCATTATATCCAAACACACCTGTCTCAACCTCATTGCCTGATTTCTATCTTATAGATCGGTGTTGCAACGTTTATTGCGAGTACGTAACGTTCGTAGATAAATGATTGATTGATTAGAAGCTATGTGGAGAAGGAGCTGATACATATACGAGGTAGCACACGGAGGTGTACTTTACCCGCAGCCGGACAGTTTTTAGTCTGTATTAGTGTGAATAAGTCTGTATTTTATTTAGTATCAGCTAGTATTTAAAATGAATAATCAGGATTGATCATGAT